>Ga0180437_10002646_pt1 | contig 28060 bp, 23 predicted proteins | sample SS_ome_4_FD_132410 | JGI IMG/M metagenome (GOLD analysis project Ga0180437, IMG submission 132410) | Hypersaline lake sediment archaeal communities from the Salton Sea, California, USA - SS_3_D_1 metaG | ecosystem: Environmental > Aquatic > Non-marine Saline and Alkaline > Hypersaline >...
CCAAGTTGGGGCCTCGATATCTCAGATTATGGGGAATCTCACTACAAAAGCCAAAGCGACGCACCTCAACAAGAGAGTGCGCCGCTTCACTTTGCTGGGTTGCGCTATTCGCTGCGAAAGCCCGATCATTCGTGAAGCCAGCCAGCTTTGGCAGGGCGGTGGCTGCGAGGCGCTGCCCCTACGGCACCGGCTGACGCTCATCTCAGCGCAGGCCGGCTCGGGCAAGACAACGCTAGTTGAGTTGCCAGCAATGCCATCGAAATACACCACGCAAAAGCGTAAAAATCCCCGATCACGGCTTTTACGCCGGCAAGGTCGCCATGATGGTCGAGGGCGAGTGGCAGGTGGGGCCAGACTCTATCTCCCGTTTTCAACCCGGGTTGAACTATGGCGTGGCTCCCTTCCTGCCGCCGGCCGATCACCCCGAGCGGGCCAACAGCACTGTGGTCCAGGGCGCGGTGGCCATCATCCCCGCTGGGGTGACAGACAAGGAAGCGGCGGCCAAACTGCTGGCCTGGATGATGTCGCCCGAGATCGTGGCCGAAGAGATGTACAGCAACGCCAACCTGCCGACCAGCCGCACAGCCGTAGAGGACCCGCGTTTCCAGCAATTTCCACACTTCAAGGTGTTCATGGACCTGATGGCCCATCCCAACGCCAAGCACGCCGTCACGACGCCCATCAGCCTGGCGCTGAACGAGGCGCCGGGCCAAGTCGAGGAGGAACTGCTGCGCACAGGGGGCGACCCGGTGCCGCTGCTGAACGAGGTCCAGGCCGAGTTTGCGCCTGAGTTGAAGGAGGCGCTGGCCTACCACGATGGTCCGTAGGACCGTCTTTCGACCGCACACTCTCACCGGAACGAGCGCCCGGCAAGCACGACCTGCTTGCCGGGCGCTTGTGGTTTCTGAAAGGGAGGCGCACATGGTTCCACAACCTGGGCAGGAGCTGAATGCCCCTGAGAACGAAGGGTGGCAACACCCTCTGAGCAGGCGGGGCCTGGTCAAGTACATGCTGCTAGGCTTTTCGACATTGGCGACCGCCGGCGACGCGTTGACGCCCATCAGCGGTTCAGATAGTCCTGTCCAAGCTCGGCGTCGCCAGCCGACCTGAGGCGGTGGCCCTGGCTGTGCAGCATCACCTGGTCACCTGACCAGGAAAAAGACTCATCACCTGACCAGTTCAAAACCTCCCCACATGCCTGGTGCATTGGGGAAGGTTTTGTGTTATACTGAGTGCAGCGATCTTGCTATTGGACCGCGACTTTTTTCGAATAAATCCGTATGAAAATGTGTCATGCCTAAATCCACTGCAAAGGAGCTAACATGAGCACTACCGTTACGAGAGTTGTGGGCGCTGGGCTGTTTTTTCTGTTCATCTTTGTTTCCGGTGTCTGGCTGAGCAGGTCTGGAAGGCCGCTGAATGGGAGCATCTTTGCGGTTCATAAGCTAGTCGGGCTGGCGGCGGGGGTCTTTCTCATCATGACCATGCACCAACTAAACCAGGTGGACCCACTGAGTGCGACCGAATGGACCGCTATCGTGGCCACCGGCCTCTGTTTTCTCGGCACTGTTGTTTCTGGCGGTTTGTTGAGCACCGACAAGCCGATGCCGGTTGCCATCTTGAGGGGACATCAGATCGTGCCGGTTCTGGCCGTGATGTCCACTGCCGTAAGCCTAGTCCTTCTGTTGGGCCGCAGGTAGCAGAATGCCAGAAGTCAGCGAGCATCCTCTTGCCTGAGCAGAGCCAGCGATTTTGAATGCCTCAACAATGCCCTCGGCTGGAAAAGTCGGCCGGGGGGCGTCCGGGGGGTTTAACTTGAAGAAAAGACGAAATTATTCGGTTCATTCCGGGTTTTCTTTTGCGCACGTTCGTCCGCGCCGCATCCCGCAACATCCATATGATGGACCGTTTTGGCGCAGTCGGCGTAACGGTGGTTGGCATGTTCGGCAACGACGCGCTGTGGTTTATTCCTCTTAGCGGGGCAACCGTCGTGGTCATCGTGGGAGGCATTGTAGACAGACCCTCCGCCAGCAATGGCCGGATCGAGACGCGAGAGCACCTCTGCCTGACAGTGACATTCAACCATGATATCGTCGATGGTGCGCCAGCGGCGCGCTTTCTAAAGAGATTCTCCGCGTTGCTCACGAGCAGCGAGCTGCTTCGTGATCCGTCAGTCACTACAGCGGCGGAACGAAGGAGGCAAGTTAGTCCCAGAACGACCCCGGGGTCGTGTCCCTCGCGGGGGGGTGACACTACGGAGCTGCGGACTCGGGTCTCTCCAGCAGGGACCGCAGCGCCACCGGCTCGGAGACCGGAGCTCGGCAGGAAAAAGTTGACACATATATACCGTGGCACGCCCGTCGATCTGCCTGCGATCAAGGCGCAGCGAGACGACGGGCGTTTCTGTGAGTGTGGGGGTCCTATGGCAATGATCTAGAAAGGTTAGGTAGTCCTGTGCGATGACTTGGAGCATCGCACAAGTTTCGGTCGTTTGGCGCTCGCCGACGATCGCCATCTCCTTCGGCTTCGACAGGGTGCAGCTGAGTGCCTGGAGCGACTGGCCAAAACCCAATGGGTGTTGGGCCATCAGCGATTGCAGTTGAGACAGAATCTTGTGAGCAATGCCAAATGTGACCCGAGTGTGTGACCTGTGGCACTGTACAAGATGACCCTTTGTGCCGTATACTTGTGCGTGAGGTTAGCAACCGAGCGGAAAGCGTCTTTGATTTCTTAAGGAGGAGATTCGATGTCAACCCTGGAAACAGTACTGCTGATTGCTACCGCCCTTGCGCTGTTCATACCCTTCGTGTGCAAGCTGCTCAAAGGGCTGCCTCGCTGGGTCGACTTTGTGCCTGCTGCGCTGGTCGCGCTGATGCTCATCCAGATCCTGGTAGGCGGATTCCACCCGTACATGATCGTCGTATACGCAATCGTCGTTGTGCAGTTCCTGTCCACGCTCCGGCAACTGATCCGCCCCGACCCGACGGTCAAGCCTTCACGGTTCGGAACGGCGCTGACCCTGGTGAGAGCTGTCTTGGGAGTCGTGGGCCTGATTTGTGGCATCCTTGTCGGGCCGATGATCGCTTCCGGGGCCGGAGAGGACTTGAGCCGAGAAAGCTGGACGAAGGCCTTTGACCAAATGAATGACATCCTGGCCCAGCGCTACGGCTTTACAGAGTGGAAGCAGCTTGATTGGGATGCTCTGCACGCCGAGTTTGCGCCACGCATCGCGGTTGCCGAGGAGGCGAATGACAGAGACGCCTACCATGTGGCACTCCGCGAGTACCTCTTTTCGATACCGGATGGTCACATCATCTTGGAGAGCGATGAGATGGGCTTGTGGCGCGAATCGATCGGTGGCGGCTTCGGCCTGGCCCTGATCGAGCTGGACGATGGCCGCGTCATCGCCCACGTCCTCGAGAAAGGAGGCCCGGCGGAAGGTGCAGGTATGGTCTGGGGGGCAGAAATTCTCGAATGGGACGGCGTAGCGGTCAGCGAAGCGATTGGCGAGGTATCGCCAATCTGGGCAGCGTTGCCGCCGGCGACACAGGAAGGGCGGCGCTTTGCCCAGCAAAACCTGCTCACGCGCGCGCCGGTTGGCACGGAGACTACGCTCTCCTTCCGAAACCCCGGTGAGGTTGCATCGCAGACTGTCAGGCTCACGGCCGTCGACGATGGACTGGAACCGCTGTACCAGTCGCTGGGCTTGGAAGCCACCATGAGCATGAGGATGAGGCAGGGCATGGGCGAAGATGTGGGCGGGATCATATTCGGGAAGCCGCCCGAGTACGAAATCCTGCCGGAAGGTTATGGGTACATCAGGGTGTATGACGTGGTATTGCAGGAGGGGGACCCGGACTTTGTCGCGATTGTAGAACAGGCTGTTACTGAATTCGTAGCCCAGGATGTTCCGGGCATCATCATCGATGTGCGGGGCAACCCGGGAGGGAATGACCCCCTCGTGCCACAAATGATGGGCTATTTCTTCACCGAGCCGGATTTCTACGAGTATATGTACTTTGACAACTGGCAGACTGGACTTGGTTTCTTTGACATGGCCAGGCCGTTGAAGATCGAGCCCAAAGAACCACACTATGGAGGTCCGGTAGCGGTATTGATCGACCAGTATACGCTCAGTTCGGGGGAGGGCTTTCCCCTGCTGGCTCAACGATTGCCGCAGGGTCACGTCGTCGGCGTGTACGGAACGTACGGTTCATTCGGCATGTGCTGCGCAAACATCAAACTTCCTGGAGATTTTCTGCTCAAGTACCCGTCAGGGCAGTCCCAGGATGTGAGCCATGGTGTTCAGCTCGATAGCGACCACACGCTGCAAGGCGGCGTGGTGCCAGACATTCGCGTACCGCTGACCCAAGACACTGTGTACGCCATGTTTGTGGAGAAAGAGGACGTGGTACTGCAGCACGCTATTGAGGCGCTGCAAGGGCGCTAGTTGCCTGTCCAAGACCAACGCCAAGGGCGGCGCGACCGAAGCGCCCCTGACCGACATCCGGGCCTGCGCCGACTGCATCGTCCCTGTCCGCCGGTTGCCCGTTCGGCTTGACGACCATGGCTTCTGGCTGTACAATGTGGGCGTCACCACACTCATTTCAATCCAGTCCGTTCACCATAAACCCCAATATCAGAGCCAGGCGTCCGCACAAGTCAACTCTCGCTGACATTGTGCCGAACCTGTTCCGTTTTGGCACCAAGGCAGGTAAGTGGAAGTAGCTCGGTCTACTGGAAGGCTGGGCTGCAGCAGACCAGGTCTTGAAAGGAGGAGTGGGAGATGAAGTCTGATCGGCAACTACCCGACTCAAAACACTTTCGGCTCCAGCAGTTGGCCGACGGTGTCTATGCGGTCATCCACATTGACGGTGGGGCAGCCATTGGCAATGCAGGCATCGTTGATCTTGGCGACCGCACACTGATTTTCGATACCTTTCTTACGCCGCAAGCGGCGGCGGACCTACCCGCCGCCGCCGAAGCCTTGACCGGCCGCCCCGTCGACGCCGTCATCAATAGCCACTGGCACAACGACCACATCTGGGGCAACCAGGTCTTCAGCGCCAACACCGATATCATCTCCACCGAGGAAACACGCCGCTTGTTCATCGCTACAAGAGGGCATGGCGCTTACGAGGCATTCATGGCGGATGCCGAGGCGAACCTGGAAGCGACGCGCGCACAATTCCAAGCGACACAGGACGAAAGCGAGCGCCGCCAGCTTGCCCTATGGATAGACTATCATCAAGGCGTCGTTGAGGCCAAGCCTAACCTCCAGATTCGTGCTCCCAACTTGACCTTCGCCCAGCGTCTGGCATTCCACGGCACAGATCGCTCAGCCGAACTGATAACCTTTGTTGGAGGCCACACTGAAAGCGATGCCGTGCTTTTCCTGCCGCAGGAAAGGATCGCCTTCATGAGCGACCTGCTCTTCATCGGGCACCATCCCTATTTGGGCGGCGGCGATCCAGACAGATTGCGCAATATTCTGGAAAGAGTCTCTGACCTCGCCCCCGAACGCGTTGTGCCCGGTCATGGACCGGTCGGCACGGCAAACAGCCTGGGGCGAATGAGCCACTACGTCAACCTGCTGGATGGACTGGCCCGAGAGATGGTCGAAGACGGGGAACCGGAGGAAAAGATCGACGAAATGACGATCCCGGAGCCATATGACGATTGGCTTTTTGCTTCGTTCTTTCCTGGCAACATGCACTTCCTGTATCAACGCTGGTCCGAAGAGCGGGTGGGCGGTTCGCTTTGAGTGGGTTCCGTGCAGAGAGACAGCTTGAGTCCCAGGCGCAGCACGCCGGGTATGGGTACCGGTGCCCGGCCGGATCGGCTGGGGTCATCGTGAGGAAGAATGAATATGAATGAGACAGACTTGGGGCGAAGAAACCATGACCAAACGAACGATTGACAGAAAGGCCTCCAACACCGCAGGCTATACTTGCTTTTCACGAGCGTGCGCCACTAGAGAGAAAGACGCACGTTTCCGTGGGCCGGATGACATGGCTGAGATTTTCCTGCCACTGTTTGCCAAAGGCATTCTCAATGTCCCGTTTCTGAGAAGGTTCTTCATGAAACGGATAGCGCCATCTGGCATATACGAGTACGTTCTGGCGAGAACGAAACTGCTGGATGACATCTTTATTGATGCGCTGGAGAACAACTTCTCACAGATTGTGCTTCTTGGTGCTGGCATGGACACAAGAGCGCTGCGCTTCAAGAGCAGAAATAAGGGAACGAAGATATTCGAACTCGACATTCAGACCACACAGCAGCCCAAGATGGAGATATTGAATCGAAAAGGGGTTGCACTTCCCGGGGAGCTTGTCTTCGTGCCCATAGACTTTAACAGTCAGAGTCTTTCCGAGGTTCTCCTCGCTGCTGGCTATCAAGGGAATCAAAGAAGCCTTTTCCTGTGGGAAGGCGTGACGATGTATCTGACTTCAGATGCAGTGGATAGTACGCTGGCTTTCATCCGTGACAGCGGAGCAGAAGGGAGCATGGTTGTCTTTGACTATATCTATGCATCAGTGCTCAGGCGGGAGAACAGATTCTACGGTGAGAAGGAGATCTTTGAGACGGTATCCAGAGCGGGAGAGGGCTGGACATTCGGCATAGAAGAGGGTGAGATACAGGGTTTCTTGTCTGAGCGTGGTTTAAGGGTTACCTCACATCGTACTCCAGCGGACCTTGAGAAGGCATATCTCACGGCGGATGACGGCGCGTTTTTGGGGCGCATCAACGGTACGCATTGTATTGTGACAGCATCTGTGTGCTAACAATCGCTGCAGTCGGCCGGGCCTGCGGCCCGGAAGTGTGTCGGTGGTCGTTTCATCCGGCAGCTGGTGTGGAAGGTGCGGCGCTGGGAATTCGTCCGCCCGGCGGCTCAACCCAATCGTTCAATTCGGAGGCTGAAAATGGATCAACAACAGACTACTTATCCGCAAAAAGACCGCTGGTCATATCTCTGGCTGCTGATCGGCACGCTGGTGCTATTCTTGTGGCGCATGCCGCTGGTCTGGTGGCTGTCGCCCGTGTTCTTGTTGCGTTTCATGCGCACACAAAAGATCAGGCGCGGTTTTTTCTTGATCTGGTTGTCAAGTTTCCTGGCGTCCATCCCTCCCATGTACACCATCTTGAATGCCCTGATGCCCAGTCCGTTACCCGTATTTCTTATCATTACTGCGGTCTTTGCGCTGATGATTACCGGTATTCCTTACCTGGTTGACCGGCTGCTGGCACCCCACTTGAAGGGCTTTGCTGCCACGCTGGTCTTTCCCCTTATCGTGACGGCCGTGAGTTATGTCAGTGCAAAGGCCAATCCGACGGGCAGCATTGGGGGGGCAGCGTACTTCCAGTACAGCAACCTGGCGCTGCTGCAACTACTGTCCATCACAGGAATGTGGGGAATCGTCTTCCTGGTCAACTGGTTCGGGCCGGTTGTCAACTATGCCTGGGAGCGTGGTTTTGCACGGAAAGAAATCCGCCGAAATATCCTGATCTATAGTGTGATTATGCTGGCAATACTATTGTACGGCGGAGCGCGGCTGGCGTATGCCCCGGAGGCATCCAGCACAGTGAGAGTGCATGGCTTTACGGCTGTGGACATGAAGATGGAGCTTCCAAAGCTGCATGAAGCCAAGAAACAGGACTGGCAAACCTATCGCCAACTGTCTGCAGGAATTCAGGAGCTTTACCTTGAAGGGACAATCCGAGAGGCCCGGGCTGGCGCGCAAATCGTCCACTGGCCCGAGATGGCAGTGAATCTGCCACAAGAAGACGAAGCCAATTTCATTGCCCGTGCCCGACAAATCGCTTTGGATGAAGGCATTCATCTGGTGATGGCCTACGTTGCAGGTTTTCAGGATGGTAGCCCCGGGGAAAACAAACTCGTCATCCTGGATCCGGCGGGCGAAATCGTGTTGGAACATCACAAGTACGCCCTGGCAGCGTTGGAGGGGGCCAAGAGTGGCGATGGTATCCTGCGTACGGTTGAGACCCCCTTCGGCACATTGTCGGGCATCATCTGTAACGATACCTATCATGAAGAGGTGGTTGCTCAAGCAGGACGAAATGACACTGACCTCCTGTTCTCGCCCAGCCTTGAATATCGCCAGACCGACCCGCTCCAGGCGCACATGGCGATGTTCCGCGCTATTGAAAATGGTGTCACCCTCATTCGCCAGGCGGACAATGGTCTTTCGATCGTGGTCGATCCCTACGGACGGGTGTCGGCGGCAATGGATCACTTCAATAGCACCGAGCGGGTGATGGTTGCCCAGGTACCCATCCTGAGCGCGTTCACTATTTATCCCTACATTGGCGATCTGTTCGCCTGGCTGGCAGTGGCTGGATTCGCGGTCATCACCACTGTGGCGATCGTGCAATGGCGTAGAGCGAGGCGGGCAGCCGCAACGGGGCAAATTTGATTGACACACAACAAGATCATCACCGCTCCAGTTGCGCCCGCAGCCCTTCTGGCTCCGTCACCGGCGCCTGGCAGGCGAATTCGCGGCACACGTAGGCTGCAGCTTGCCCATTCACCAGGCCACGATCCTGAAGGAGCTGGACAGCAGAAGGTTGCGCGCCCGGTGATCCCAGGGCCACCACCTGGAAGGGCCGGTAGCCACCACGAACGACGCGCAGCAAGGCCTGCGTGTCAGCAGAGTCGGGATCACCGACAATGGCAATCTCTCGCGGCTTCGAAAGCGCAGACGCCAGCGCCTGCAGCCACTGGCCAAAACCCAGCGGGTACTGGGCCATCATCGGTTGCATCTGAGCCAGCGCCTGGTGGGTGATTTCGACATAACATAGTTCGTTGGTGAAGCCGGCCAGCTTCAGCAGGGCGGTGACGGCCATCGCATTTGCCTGATGGCGTGGCATTGTCCTGCAAGTCGCGGGGGCGAGCGATCAGCGCCTCGTGGTCGTTGCTCGTGCCAAAAAAGCCACCATCACCACCGCCGGCGCGGATGGCACATGCTGAGATTATGGGACGCTTCGACTGGTGGATGGACACAGCTCTCGAGCGGACGTTCATTTTCGGCCAGCACACCGGGGAAACTCATCATTCTGGCCTACACGTTGGGGCCAGCAACCGGACGGCACTGAGCGCGTAGATTGCCGTGCAATTATAGACGTCGTTGAGCCTGACGAACTCGCCAGGACCATGGGAGATCGACAAGAGCCCCGGCCCATAGGCCAGGCCCGGGATGCCCCGAAGGGCATAGAACCGAGTCTCGAGAAAGCCAGGGCACATCTCAAACGATGCGGGCTTGCCGGTAACGTCAACCACACTCTCCGCCAACACCCGGGCTACGGGGTCATCCTCTGAAGTGCTCGAAGCCCCCCCTTCCTGGAGGATCTCGACCTCAAGGTCGATCCCCTGCTGCCTCAACCGGTCAAAGAGATCGAACAATCCCTGTTTTTCGGCTTCAAAGTCCTCTTCGGGATTGGTCCGACGGTCCACGGTGAACGAGCATTCGTCCGGCACAGAATTAAAGTTCGTGCCCCCCTCGCACCTTCCGCCCAGCAATAGGATGGAATGCCGGGCCGCTTCCGGTTCGATCTGGAAGCGGGTCCTATGGGGTTCGACCTCAGCCTTGAGTGCAAGGAGTGCGTCCGCCACGACGAGCATCTGCTCGAAGGCGTTGAGGCCTTCATAGTGCGTGCAAACGTGGGCGTGCCTTCCCTTGACCGTCACACGCAAGGAGATTGCCCCGCGACTTGCGTTCCAGATCAGTCCATCCGTCGGTTCCGGCAGGAATATGCCGATGCCATCCTTGCCCAGCAAGCCTGCGTTGAACAGATATTGTGCCCCCAGCGCACCGCCGGTCTCTTCGTCGGGCACGATCGTCAGGCCGATCCTGCCGTCGAGTTCGATCCCGCAGGCCTGGATAGCCTTGACGGCAAAGATCATGGCCGCCAGACCGCCCTTCATGTCCGACGAACCGCGGCCGAACAGCTTGCCGTCCTGCACGTAGGGGCGGAACTGTGCCTCGCTGGAGGCAGGCACGACGTCATAGTGGCCGTGGAAGTAGAGCGTCCTTTCGCCCTGGCCATAGAAGCTCAATAGACAATAGCGACGATGGGCCTTGCTGCCGTGACCCATGGAGCCAGGGACTTTGACTATGGTGGTTTCCAAACCGATCTCCTGCAGTTTGCTGGCGATGGCTTGGACGCAGGCCAGATAAGACCTGCCGGGGGGATTCACCGTGGGGATGCTCACCAGTGCCTGGGTGAACTCGAGGATTTCGTCGTGGTACGAGGAGACTGCATCGACGATCAGGCTCTTTATCTTTGCACGCGCTATCATCATGGCTCCTTCTCCCTCGCAATGGTCTCGCCACTTGTTTGCCCCTGGTTACGGCTGCATCGCGAGGCGTTTTGCTTTTCTGAGATTGTAGTCCAAGAGTGTAGAAAGGGCAAGCGGGTAAACGTCGACGTAGGCCTTCTCGGTGTGATAGGAAAGCGTTCGAAGCGGATGGCATCCCTTCGGCAAGTTCAGGACAGACATGGACTTGGTCCAACAGCTTCTTGGGGCGGTGCTCTTCCATGGGCTGACTCTTCCGTTTGACACGGAAGGGATTCCGGTACACAATATGGGTGTCGCCGGACCTGTGTCGCCGACCAGATCGCCCAGGAAGGCTCCGCGTATTGTCGCCGAAATTCGACATAAGCCAACTTTGGAGGATGCTATGCCGAATCCATTCCGTCTAGGAATCGGGGTAGTTAGCCAGCCTTGCCCGTCTGTGATGAGACTGCAATGACACTACCCGACATCAAGATTACGTCAGAAATGCTCTGGTTGAGTGCCTTTATCACTGCGCTGATTGACGTGGGATTGATTCTGTTTCTAGCTCGCCGCATTCAACGACCTCGCTTTCGGCAATTACACTGGCCTGTCGCGCTTGCTGCAGGTGTGTTTTGGATGAGTTATGGGCTAATGCTTTTTGCACTGACTTGGGAGTCCTTCTATGCCAAGTTTCTGTCAGACCCGACTAACCGCAGTCTGGCTCGTTCTATGCTTGAGCTGCTCCCCTACCCTATCATAGGTTTGGTGCTCTGGTGGCTGGCTGTACGGTTGCCAGGTAATCCGGCCGTGAACTTTTGTTTGCTGGGCGGCGTGCAATCTGTGCCAGAGCATTTGTGGGGCATTTATCGGCTAGGTATGCTGGACAAGGTGTCGTTCCTGCAACAAGCGAATGCGGCTTCTGTCCTCGCCTTTGCTATGCCTGAGTACATTCTCTATTGGAGCAGCATCTTGAGCATCGCTATGTTGATACAGAGCAGTCAGCAATGGTGTAAGAATTATTGGGCATCAAGGGCAAGGAAGGAGGCTGGCTAACAACCGCATGAACCCGACCGTCCTATCGGGCGCGAAAATCAGCGGCCTCACGCGCTTTCAATTAGTTTTCTAGCGAAGGCTCTCTCCTGCAGTCGGGCGGCGGGTTATGCGGGTGCCGTTAGCCCGCCTATCAAGCGCATAGCCATGTGAAGAAACGAATGTAAGCGGTGAACAATGAACTCAAATCTCCCTAACATCGTACCCAGACGTATGTTGACATCCCGGTTGTATGAAACCGAATATGACTTGCGACAAATGCAGGACTTGCTGATGGAGGCGCGTTCGCGTACCAATGACTGGCACTATGCACACGTCGGCGAATTGATGTGGGCATTCTTTATGGTGACTTGCCACTTGAATCCACAGGAACACATTCGACTCTGGCATGATAAACAGGGCAAGTTGGTCGCCTACGCGATTCTCGGCGAAGATCCGTCCTTCGACTGCCAGGTATTGCCGGAGTATGAATGGTCCGGAATCGAGGTGGAAGCGCTGGCCTGGGCGGAAACGCGTATTCGCGAGCTCCGTAAACGCGACGCGCAACAATGGAGTGGTAATTTTCTTTCCGGCGCCCGGCAGGACGATGCAAAACGAATTGCGTTCTTGGAGCAGCGCGGCTTCCGATACAGCGGAGAGTTTGCCGAGGTGAATATGCTGCGCTCGTTGGACGTGCCGATTCCTGAAACCGTGGTTCCCCCGGGTTGCCAGATTCGTGCACTGGCTGAAACCGGCGATACTTCAAACCGTGCTGGAGCACAGCGCGATGTGTGGCTGCCGTGGACCGTTGGCAATGTCAGCGACGATGATTACGCGCACTTGATGCAGTTGCCCGCCTACCATCGCGAGCTCGATGTGGTTGCCGTCGCACCGGATGGCATCATCGCCGCATATGTGAATTGCTGGCTTGACCCGGTCAACCGGATCGGTGATTTTGGGCCGGTCGGCGCGCACCCAGCTTACCGCCGGCAGGGATTGACGCGCGCCGTACTGCTCGAAGGGTTGCGCCGCTTGAAGGCGCGCGGGATGGACCGCGTGTGCGTCTCCACCGGTGTATCGAATACGCCTGCGCTGCATCTCTATGAAGCGGTCGGCTTCAGGATAGTGAACAGATATCTCGATTATGTGAAAACAGAATGAGAGATAAGCAAAGGGCGAGCTAACACCGCGCTACAGGCGACTCGCTTCCGCTTCGCTCCAGCGAGCGCCTGAGTGCCGCCGTTAGGCCATCTCTACCGACAACATGTGGCATGTTCGCTAGATACAGCACAAGATCATTGCGACTCCAATTGCGCCCGCAGCCCCTCCAGCTTCGTCACGGGCGCCTGGCAGGCAAAGGCGCGGCACACGTGCGCAGCGGGCTGCCCATCCACCAGGCCGCGATCCCGTACCCGAATCCGCCCGGCATAGTAGGCCACGCTGCCATCAAGGACAAAGCGGGCCCCGTACCGGGCGCCAATGCTACGCGGTCCCAACCCCTCCCGTTCGAGTCGTTCCCGCGACAGCGGTCCCATAACGGGCAATTCCGCGTACTGAGTCAGCGCAACCAGGATCTCCTCCGTCAACCCCGCGCTCAAGTAGGCGTACCGTTCATCTGGGCTCAGATTGGCGAAGGGCAGCACGCCAGTACTGGCTCGGATAGACCGGTCTGGACCGGCCGCGGAGGGGGCTGGGGCACCGGTGCCTCGGCACCGGCCTTTGCATCCGCCCTTGGCGGCGGCGAGCCGGTCGCTGTGCGCATCCGAAAGACGGGGGTGTAACTGCCCCTGGGTATCTCAATTAAGCACAAGTCCCCCATCCTCGTCCGCCGCCACCATGGTGCAGCCTGGCCTGATTGCAGAGTGTCGACTGACGTGGTATACTGTGGCAACAGGCAGGAACCTTGAGGCCAGTGGCGGAGACACCGCCTCAGCCGTGCAGGCAGTCCTGTGGTGATGGGTCGGGGTCTCGTTTGTGGAGGCATAAGGTGAGGACAGTGCGCAACAGCCCATCTCTTCCCAGACTCTTGGTCAGCGTGGCGCTGATCTTTCTCCCTCTGCTGACCTGCTGCCAGACCAACCAGGAATCCAACGTCGACGTGCCGGTCAATGCCCCTTGTAGCTGGATGGCGGGTGGCGAAGGCACCCACCATCGCTTCGGCTATGCCGTGGGCACAGCGGGAGACGTGAACGGCGACGGCTACGACGACGTCATCGTCGGGGGCGATCAGTATAAAGAGTTCACCGGCCGCGTTTATGTCTACCTTGGCAGTTACAGTGGGCTGGGTGACAGTCCCACCTTTGTCGCCACCGGAGAGGACGTCAACAACCACTATGGTTACGCCGTAGGGACAGCAGGCGATATTAACGGAGACGGCTACGACGACGTCATCGTCGGTGCATACCACCATGCCAACTTTCAGGGGCGGGCCTACGTCTACATCGGGAGCAGCGACGGCCTGGTAGAACCCGCGAGCTTTGTGCTCGACGGCGAGGGGCCGGGTGACTATTTCGGCCGGTCGGTCGCGACGGCGGGCGACGTCAATGGGGATGGATACGACGATGCCATCGTCGGGGCGCAGGCTTACGATAGGAGCACCGGCCGGGCTTATCTGTACGCCGGAGGCCCAACTGGCCTGAGTGCCAGTCCCGCTTTCGTCGTCACCGGCCAAGGCCCTTCGGACTCGTTCGGCCAGTCGGTGGGATCGGCGAGAGACGTGGACGGCGATGGCTATGACGACGTCATTGTCGGCGCCCATAGTTTTGACAACGGCACCGGCCGGATCTATGTCTACGCCGGGGACAGCAGCGGACTGAAGGCCAACCCCATCTTTGTCGCCACTGGCAGAGGTCGGGGTGACCGCTATGGTTTTTCTGTGGGAGCGGCGGGGGACGCGAACGGCGATGGCTACAGCGATATCATCGTCGGCGCCCATGGCGTGGGCGACGGGATAGGAAGTGTCTACGTCTATGCCGGAGGCCCTGAAGGCCTGGGTGCCCGCCCCATCTTTACCGCCACAGGGGAGGTAGCAGGCGACTGGTTCGGGCACTCGGTGGGGACGGCAGGGGACGTAGACGGCGATGGCTACGACGAGATCGTCGTCGGCGCCCGGAATCACGACGGCAACACGGGACGGGTATACCTGTACGCTGGAGGTGCCCTTGGGTTGGATGCCACTCCCCTATTCATCTTTGACGGCCGAGAGCTCAATAGCTGGTTCGGCCATGCGGTGGGCACGGCAGGCGATATAGACGGAGACGGCAATGCGGAGGTGATCGTCGGGGCTTATGGGCACGGCGAATGGACGGGACAGGCGTACGTACCCTGCACGGTCGAGAATTGAATTTCTCATTTCCACAAGCTAAAGTCCAAGCGAACCAACAAACCCTTACCCTATACCCTACATATGGCCCAGTCAGAAGGCGATGAAGGCTGTGCGGACAAGAATCCACGACATCACCACGCAGCGTTCGTTCTCCACCCGCTCGGTGCCTCAAGCTAGGGGAGACATGACCATGAGTTTCCAGGAGCGCGCACTACACATTGGCGATTGCGCCTATCGTCATGGAGGCGGCCGCGTCGACGGCGAATACGTGCCTCTGCTTGGCGAGCAGTACTATCGCATCCAGAACTACGATCGCATGGATCCCTTCTTCATGAGCATCGTCAGCAACTCCGATCATTGGCTGTTCATCTCCAGCACCGGCGGGCTTACCTGTGGGCGGCGCAACGCCGATTCGGCGTTGTTCCCTTACGACGCTGACGACAAGATCGCGGCGAGTAGCGGTGAAACAGGGCACAAGGCGGTCTTGCTGGTCACAAAGGGCCACCGGACCTATCTATGGGAGCCGTTCTCGGGAAAATATGCCGGCATATATCAGGTTGAGAGGAACCTGTACAAGAACGTCTACGGAGACAAGCTGGTCTTTGAGGAAACCAACCGCGACCTGGGCTTGACCTATCGCTACGCGTGGCGAACCAGCGATCGGTACGGTTTCGTCAAAACGGCCTGGCTCAAAGATGAATCGGGGGACGGTTGCTCCGTGGCCCTGGTCGACGGTCTTCAGAACCTCCTGCCCTATGGCGCTAACGTGCAGGTGCAGCGGCTGTTCAGCAACCTTCTCAATGCCTACAAGCGGAACGAACTCGAGCCGCAGACTGGACTGGGCATCTTTGCTCTCAGCTCGGGTTTGACGGACCTGGCGGAGCCGAGCGAATCGCTTCGGGCTACCACGGTGTGGCAGATTGGGCTGGACAACGCCTGCTACCTCCTCTCCTCGTATCAGTTGGCCGCCTTCGAGCGCGGCGGGGAGATCATCCAGGAGACGGACGTGCGCGGCCGCAGCGGCTCATACCTGATACACGCAGGATTCGACCTTTCGCCTGCCGAGGAGCGAGACTGGCACATCGTGGCTGAAGTTAACCAGGACCATTGTAGCATAGTCTCGCTGGTCAACTCGCTCAGGGGCGATGAGACTGAGCTGAGAGCGCAGCTCGATGAAGACATCGCAAGAGGTACGAAGGACCTTGTCTCCATAGTCGCCAGTGCTGATGGCCTGCAACTGACGGGCGACCGTCTGAGTGCGGCACATCACTTCTCCAATACGCTCTTCAACACCATGCGCGGCGGCATCTTTGCGGACAACTACACGGTAAGCAAAGCCGACCTGCACGATTTTGTTAGGGTGCGCAATCGACCTGTGCTTGAAGCCTGCAAAAGGTTCTTCGAAGCTCTGCCGGAAGAGATCGACATCAATGAGTTGCAGGCACGCGCAGCGGGCGCCGGATCTTTGGACCTAGAGCGACTGTCCTACCAGTACCTGCCACTCACCTTCAGCCGAAGGCACGGCGACCCCAGCCGCCCTTGGAACCAGTTCTCAATAAACTTGAAGAAGCCGGACGGCACGCGAGAGTTGGACTACGAGGGCAACTGGCGCGACATCTTCCAGAACTGGGAGCCATTGGCCTACTGCTATCCCGAATTCGTGGAGAGTATGATGTGCAGCTTCGTCTGCGCCACAACTGCCGACGGATACAACCCGTATCGAGTGACCCACGACGGCATAGAGTGGGAAGAGCCAAGCCCGGGCAGCGCGTGGGCCAACATCGGCTACTGGAGCGACCACCAGATCATCTACTTGCAGAAGCTCCTGGAGATCTCGGACAAGTTCCACCCGGGCAAGCTTCACGCTCTGCTGATGCGCAAGATCTTTAGCCATGCTAACGTGCCGTATCGGATCAAACCATACACTATGCTTCTGGAAGACTGGTACGATACGATCGTGTTCGACGATGTTCTGAATGGCCAGATCGGTGCGATCGTCGCGGCGATGGGTACAGACGGCAAGCTGGTTTTGGATACCGAAGGCCAAGTCTTTCACGTCAGCCTGGCGGAGAAGCTGCTTATCCTGCTACTGGCCAAGCTAGCCAACTTTGTACCGGGGGGTGGCATCTGGATGAACACTCAGCGCCCGGAGTGGAATGACGCCAACAACGCACTGTCGGGCAAGGGACTATCGGTTGTCACCCTGTGCTACCTGCGACGCTTTGTGGTCTTTTTCCAACAACTGATGTCGGAATACAGGGCAGCCAGCCTCGAGGTGACCCAGGAAGTGAAAGCGGCGTTCGATGCTATGTGTGAGGTCCTGCAAAGACACAAGAGTGCTCTGCAGGCTTCCTTTGACGATCGACAGCGCCGTGCCGTCATGGACGCCCTCGGACAGGCGGGCAGCGACTATAGGCAGGCCTTCTATCAGAATGGCTTTTCTGAGGCCTTCACCGACCTGGACCGAGAAGAACTGCTGGGCTTCATGGAGTTGGCCCAGCAGTACATCGAGCACACGCTGAGGGAGAACGGGCGCGAGGACGGTCTGTACCACGCCTACAACGTCCTACAAGTCGATGAGGGCAGCGCAGCAGTCGGTCATCTGTACGAGATGCTTGAAGGGCAGGCAGCAATCCTGTCTTCAGGGCTGCTGTCCGGCAAAGAGTCGCTCACCCTGTTGCAAAGCCTGCGACAGAGCGCTTTGTATCGCGCCGATCAGCACAGCTACGTGCTCTACCCAGACAGAGACCTGCCCGGCTTCCTGCACAAGAACCGCTTGCATCCAGACCTGGTGAAGAAGTCGGTCTTGCTCACCAGGCTCATTGAGCAGGGAGATGGGACGCTTATCGTGAGAGACGAGAACGGAATGTGCCACTTTCCAGGAAGCTACAGGAATGCCAAGGACATCGAGCGTGCTTTGGCCAGCCTGAGAGAGAGCGATGAGTACGCGGATCTTGTCGACACGGAGTGTGACTCTATCCTTGAGCTGTTTGAGAACGTGTTCGATCATGCCTCGTTCACGGGCCGCTCCGGGACGTTCTTCGCCTACGAGGGTCTGGGTAGCATATACTGGCACATGGTATCGAAGCTGCTGCTCGCCGTACAGGAGACGCTGCTACGCACTCGCGCGCAGGGCGAGTCTTCCTCGACTGTCCAGGCGCTGATCGATACCTACTATGACATTCGCAGCGCCATTGGCTTCAACAAGCCGCCGGACGTCTACGGGGCGTTCCCAACCGATCCGTATTCACACACACCAGCGGGCCAGGGAGCAAAGCAGCCGGGTATGACCGGACAGGTGAAGGAAGAGCTCCTGGCGCGGATGGCTGAACTGGGAGCTTTTGTGGAACAAGGAGTGCTCTCCTTCGATACGCTGATGCTGCGCGAGAGCGAGTTCACAACTCAAGAGACCACCTACAACTACCTCGATGTGTACGGCCAGGAGCAGTCGATCGAACTGCCGCCTGGTTCACTGGCCTACACGTTCTGCCAGGTACCCATTGTATACGTTTGTTCCGACGATGCTCGAGTTGATATTGCCTACTCCAACGGCCGCCAGCGCCAGGTCGCCGGCCACTACCTGGATGTTGAGACGAGCGGGCACGTCTTCCGCCGCGATGGGCACGTTGGGCGCATCACTGTCCACGTCAGGCCTCGCTGATACCGGCATCGCTGTGAGCTTGCCGACTCCAGCTCGGGACCGTCTCCAGCCACCTACGCTGCGCCGGAGCGCAGCGTAGCCACGGATCCCGAAAGCGCCGGGGTCGCTGAGTCAAACCGTTGGGCGGCGGTATTGTTCGCTTCATCAGCATACTACTGGCCTATCGTTATGATTAAGATCAGTAAAGGAGAAGTGTGATGACGAGCATCCATACCACCCTGGGACCCAGAAGTTCCGCCGAGTTGGGTCTTATTTTGCCCCATGAACACATCTTTGTAGATCTTCGGACTTGGGACACGCCTGGTTATGCACAGGCTGAAACTGAAAAAGTTGTCCAGCTTATGGCTCCGGAACTAACCAAGGCACAAGCAGCCGGTGTAACCGCCATCGTCGAATGTAGCACCGTCGGCGTCGGACGCCGGGCTGATATTGATCGAGCCGTATCTGAGGCTACCAATCTACCTCTGGTAATCCCAACGGGTATCTATCGTGAACCGTGGGTGCCTGATTGGGCGCATGCGGCCAGCGAAGCCGAATTGGCCGAATGGATGTTGGGTGAACTGCAAGGTGAAATTGGGCAGAGTGGTGTGCAAGCCGGTTGGATCAAGTTGAGTGCCGGGGATGACGGCTTAACGGCATGCGAAACCAAAATCCTACGAGCGGCCGTAACTGCCGCTCGAGCAACCAACGCCGTCATTGGTAGCCATACGATCCGAGGCCGGGTTGTCCGGGACCAGCTTGATATTATCGAGGCGATGGGTCATGCCCCAGAGCGATTCATCTGGATCCATACCCAAGCTGAACCGGATTTCGAGTTACATCTAGAGATGGGACGACGTGGGGCTTGGCTTGAGTATGACGCAATTGGGAACGTCGACATTGAAAATGATGAGTACTATATCCAGCGAATTCAACGCATGCTAGACTCTGGTCTGAGTGATCAGTTGCTGCTCAGTAATGACCGCGGTTGGTACGATCCGGCTCTGCTGGGGGGTGGTGTTCCCAAACCATACACCTACCTGCCCGACCAGTTTCTGCCCAAGTTGCGGGCCGTTGGGGTGGATGAAGCAATGATCTATCAACTGACTCACACCAATCCCTATCGGGCATTTGCCCGTTGATTCTCGAAAGAGAAACCTAACAACGGCTTGCGCTCTGCAGGATTGAATCTATGCGCCCTTGAGTGTTTGACCAAACTCCAGCCCTATTCTCAGGGCTACCCAAGGGAGTAGCGAGATGGATGACAAGCCTGAAACGACCTCCCAAATACAGGCAGTACAATTGGCCACGATCGATCAAGCCACACTGACGCCACTTGTGCAGAGCGCCTTGAACAGACAGACCGTCGAGGTGCTGGATTGGGGCTATGAACAACTACATGGCGGTGCCGGCTTAGGAACGACCATCTACCGTTTTTCCGGAGGGGCGCACGACCAAGGGCAAAAGGTGCCCTGGTCGCTTATCCTCAAGACATTGTGCCCAGCAGAGGATAACACCAATCTCTCCGCATGGAACTACTACAAGCGCGAGGCCGACGCCTACCAGTCGGGGTTGTTGGATGACCTGCCGGGCGGCCTGGTGGCGCCGCGCTGTTTCGGCATCGTCGAACATCCGGATGGGTCCTGCAGGATCTGGCTCGAGGACGTCGGGGAGGAAATCGGCTCGCACTGGCCCCTGGAACACTTTGGCGTCGTCGCCCGCCACGCCGGCCAGCTCAACGGCGCCTACCTGGTGGAGCGATCCTTGCCCTCCTGGCCGTGGCTGAGCTCGGGCTGGTTGCGGGGTTATATCGCCCTGTCTGCTCCCGCAGTCCCCCTCATTCGCAATTCCCTGGACCACCCGCTGGTTCGCCGCACTTGGCCGGGTGACGCCAGCGCGAGGTTGTTCCGCCTGTGGGAGGAGCGCGACCTCTTTCTCGACGCCCTCGACCGCCTGCCTCAGACGCTGTGTCACCTCGATTTGTTTCGCCGCAACCTCTTCGCGCGCAAGACGGCGGATGGTGACGATCAGACAGTGGTCATCGACTGGGCATTTGCGGGGCGGGGCGCGATCGGGGCGGAGCTTGTCCCCTTGGTTCTGGCGAGTTTCGCTTTCTTTGAGATCGATCTGGACCAGATACAGACGCTTGAGGACATCGCCTTTGAGGGCTACCTTGAAGGGCTGCGTGATGCCGGCTGGCGGGGCAACCCGCGGCAGGTGCGCCTGGGGTATACGGCCGCGAGTTTACGCTTCAGGTTCGCTGAACTCAATAGAGCCATGGATATGATACTTGACGAGAGTCAGCATCCTTTCTTGGAGCAGCTATTTGGACGCTCGATGGAGGAGATCCAAGACCATTGGGCCCAGGTGGGGAGCTTGTGTGACAGCCTGACCGACGAAGCGCGGGAGCTGATGGACATCCTGGGCTAGGCCAAAGCGACGACGAGAGAGCACAGCAAAGAGGAGGTGACAAGATGGATGAAAATCTCGAAAAACAGACAGCACAATTGGCTGCCATCGATCAGGCCACCCTGACGCCGCTGGTGCAAAGCGCCTTGGGCAGCAAGGCCGTCGAGGTGGTCAACTGGGAGTTTGAGCAGCTACATGGCGGCATTGCTGTGGGGACCGCCGTCTTCCGTTTTTCAGGGCAGGGGCGCGACCAGCACCAGACCATACCCTGGTCACTGATCCTCAAAATACTCCGGCCAGAAGGTGGCAACCCCGACGTCTCTGCCTGGGACTATTTCAAGCGCGAGGCCGATGCCTACCAGTCGGGCTGGCTGGATGACCTGCCGGGCGGCCTGGCGGCGCCGCGTTGTTTCGGTGTCCTCGACCACCCGGATGGGACCTGCTGGATCTGGCTTGAGGAGGTTGCGGAGGAAATTGGCCCGCAGTGGCCCCTGGAACAGTATGGCCTCGTCGCGCGCCACTTGGGCCAGTTCAATGGTGCGTACCTGGTAGACCGGCCATTGCCAGGCTGGTCGTGGCTGAGTTCTAGCTGGTTGCGGTACTACATCGAGCAATCTGCCCCCGTGATGGAGCCACTGCGTCACGCTGTGACGAGCCCATGGGGTCGCCGGTGGCTCCCGGAGGAAGACAGCGATCGGTATTTCCACCTCTGGGCAGAGCGGGAGCTCTATCTGGACGCCCTCGACCGCCTGCCCCAGACGATTTGCCATTTCGATATATTCCGCCGCAACCTGTTCGCGCGAAGGACTGCGGATGGCGACGATCAGACGGTGGTGATCGACTGGGCGTTCGTAGGGCGAGGCCCAATCGGGGCAGACCTCAACCCTCTCGTTTGGATGAGCATTGCCATCGCTGGGGCTGGGCTGGACGAAGCACGGGAGGTCGAGGAGATCGCCTTCGAAGGCTACCTGGAAGGGCTGGGCGACGTCGGATGGCAGGGCGATCCACAGCAGGTGCGACTGGGCTACACGGCCGCAGGCACGCGCTACCTGTACCCCGAGGTTGGGAGATGGCTGGCGCACATACTCGACGAGAGCCTGCATGCTGGAATGGAGCAGTCAATTGGTGCGCCAATTGGACAGATCTTTGATACTGTTGCTCTGACGAGACATTCCCTTTTCGGTCAACTGGACGAAGCACGCGACCTGATGCGCATCCTGGGCTAGGCCAAAGCGACGACGAGAAAGCACAGCAAAGAGGAGGTGACGAGGTGGATGAAAAGCTTGAAACACCGACAGCGCAATTGGCTGCCATCGATCAAGCCACGCTGACGCCACTTGTACAGAGCGCTTTGAACAACGAAACCGTCGAGTTGATGGATTGGGACTACGAACAACTGCATGGCGGTGCCGGCATGGGGAACGCTGTCTATCGTTTTACGGGACAGGGGCGCGATGGGGAGCAGAGGATGTCCTGGTCGCTCATCCTGAAAACGGCATACCCGGAGGGAGACAACGCTCACATCTCCGCGTGGAACTACTACAAGCGCGAAGCCGACGCCTACCAGTCGGGATGGTTGGATGACCTGCCGGGCGGCCTGGCGGCGCCGCGCTGTTTCGACGTCATCGAACACCAAGATAGAAGCTGCTGGATATGGCTTGAGGACGTCGCGGACGATATCAGCTCGCCCTGGCCCCTGGAGCACTATGGCCTCGTCGCCCGTCACCTCGGCCAGTTCAATGGCGCCTACCTGGTGGACCGCCCATTGCCCTCCTGGCCGTGGCTCAGTTCGGGGTGGTTGCGGCACGTCATCGAAAACAGTGCGTCCGCGATGCCCCTGCTCCGCGATTCGCTGGACCATGCCTTGATACGTCGTTGGATGCCGGGTGACGCCAGCGACAGGTACTTCCGCCTCTGGGAAGAGCGAGGGGTCTACCTTGACGCTCTCGACCGCCTACCTCACACGCTGTGCCACTTTGACATATTCCGCCGCAACCTGTTCGCCCGACGAACGGCGGATGGCAACCACCGGACCGTTGCTATCGACTGGGCGTTTGCGGGGAGAGGGGCGCTCGGCGAAGAGCTCGTCCCCCTGATCCTGGCCAGTGTTATGTTCTACGAGGTCGGGCTGGACAAGGCGCAGGCACTTGAGGAGATTGCCTTTGAGGGCTACCTGAAAGGGCTACGCGACGTCGGTTGGCAGGGTGACCCGCGACAGGTGCGGTTGGGGTATGCGGCAGCCGCGAGTTTGCGGTACAAATTCAACGATGCCGGAAGATGGCTGACCCTGGTGCTCGACGAGAACTTGCACCCCATGATACTGCAAATGTGGGGGATGCCGATCGAGAATGTCATCGATCACACTGTCCAGATTGCGTCCCTGTTCGATCGTCTGGCTGAAGAAGCGCGAGAATTGATAGACACACTTGCATAGTACTTGTCCATTATTGACTTCGCACTTTGGGTCTGAAATCAGGCGCACTGTGCTGTACGCCCAGTACAGTGTAAAACGCACTCAAAAATACGGTGCACTGTCCTGGACGGTCAGTACAGGGTTATTTCTGGACAAGTGCACAAGTGCATAGATCACTACAGACATACCGAGGTGCATCTTGGCAACAAACACGGAAAAGAGTCGCCTGGCTTCAGTTATCCCACCCCCCCTGCGCCGTGCCAGCTTCCGCCAACTATGGCTGGGGATGGCCAGCTCCTACGCCGGGGACCGCTTCCAACAACTGGCGCAGGCCTGGCTGGTAGCGACGCTGACCAGTTCGGCCCTGGCCGTCGGTTGGATCGGCACTCTGAACTCCATACCTCAATTGTTCATGCCGCTGGGGGGTGTCATCGCCGACCTGGTGGACCGCCGCCGCCTTTTGATCACCTGGCAGATGGTGGGGGCGGCCACCACTGCTGCAGTCGCCATCCTTGTCCTGATCGGTCGCGTCGCGGTCTGGCACATCTATGCCTGGGCCGTCATCAATGGCCTGATCGCCTTGCTCTCCCGGCCGGCCTACAAGGTCGTCCTGACCGAGGTCGTGCCCCCCGACGAGGTGCGCCCGGCGGTCGCCATCAACTCGATGACCGAGACTACCTCGATGGTCGTGGTCAACGGTGTCGGCAGCGTGCTGCTCGAGTTCCTGGGACTGACGTTGGCCTTCTTCCTGAACGCGGCCACATATCTCATCGCAGCGGGTAGCCTCTGGGGCCTGCGCGACCTCAGCCGGCAGTCCGTCGACCGGTCGCAGGCCCTCGACGCAAAGCGGGTGTTGTCCGACCTGGTGGACGGATTGCGCTACCTGGGCCAGCAACCGTCTATCCTGCATCCACTCCTGCTCACTTTCATCACCATCACGATCGTCGCGCCGGCCATCGGGCTCTTGGCTGCCATCGTTCACGCCGAGGGCGGCTCGATCGTCGACCTGGGCCTGTTGGCCGCCTCGACCAGCCTGGGAGCCTTTGCCGGCGCCGTTTTCGCCGGCATGCGCAGCGCCGGCGCCAATCCCACCCGCCGCTACGCCGTCCTCGGCCTGGTCAGCGCGGCGGCCGTGGCCGTCTTTGTCTATCTACCTGTCGGCTTGATCTCGATGGTGCCGCTGGCGATACTCGGCGCTCCCACTTTCGCCCAGGCGGTGTGGAACACCAGCCGCGTCCGGGAGCTGGCCGACCCAGCGTATCAGGCCCGGCTGCAGGCCATTACCTCAATGGCCTTTACCCTGGGCTTTTCCCTGGGCATGCTGTGGGCCGGCGTTGCCATCGACCAGTTTGGTCTGACGGCGCTGGCCGGCGGGGCGGCTGTCCTGGGCTTGCTGTCGGTCGTCGTTGTCATTGTCACGAACTAAAGTGACAGTGGTCTCTGCATGGAAGGAAACGCGCCTAACCAATCGCTCCGACCTTTCACTCAAAGACAGGAGTTCAGAAAATGCAAAAGCGCAAACTTGGCAACAGTAATCTGAAAGTTTCGGCTCTCGGGCTCGGTTGCATGAGAATAAGTTTTGGAGATCGTCCGGTCGGTACCAGGCAAGAGATGATCTCTTTTCTTCATGCAGCAGTTGACCGTGGCATCACCTTCTTCGATACGGCCGAAGTGTACGGACCATGCACCAACGAAGAACTTGTAGGCGAAGCGCTTTTCCCCTACCGCGGAGAAGTGGTGATCGCCACCAAGTTCGGGTTCCAACTCAATCCTGATGGAAGTCCTGGCTTCACAGGTCTGAATAGCCGTCCAGAGCGCATCAAGCAGGTCGCCGAGGAATCGCTCAGGCGGCTCAGGGTCGAGGCCATTGATCTATTCTATCAACACCGGGTTGACCCGGACGTGCCCATCGAGGATGTGGCAGGAACTGTCAAGGACCTGATTCAGGAAGGCAAGGTCAAGCACTTTGGGCTTTCCGAAGCAAGCGCAGAAACGATCCGTCGCGCCCACGCAGTCCAGCCAGTCACGGCAGTCCAGAGCGAATACTCGCTGTGGTGGAGAGCCCCCGAAGAGGACGTCCTGCCTACATGCGAGGAACTCGGCATCGGCTTTGTGCCATACAGCCCGCTGGGCAAGGGCTTTCTCACGGGAAAGGTCGACGAAAACGTGACCTTTGACAGCTCTGATATCCGCAGCCGCATCCCTCGCTTTACGCCAGAGGCGCGGAAAGCAAACTGGGTCTTGATCGACCTGATTGCCAAGATCGGAGAGCAGAAGGGGGCGACTCCGGCGCAGATCGCGCTTGCCTGGCTGCTCGCTCAGAAGCCGTGGATTGTTCCCATCCCGGGCAGCCGGAAGCTCGAGCGCCTGGAGGAGAACATCGGCGCAGTTGCCGTCAAACTCACGGCGGACGATCTGCGGGAGATTGAGAGCGCCCTCTCCAAGATCACGATACAAGGGGCCCGGTACCCCACAGACATCGAGCGCCAGTCCGGTCGGTGAGCGTAAGAAACGTGTTCTCTGGTTGCATTCCAATCGCCAAACCCATTCCCAAAAGACCTCTCGGCAAGACCGGGTACCAGGTAACCATTTACGGCCTGGGCGGATTGTTCACCACCTCGATGCACGACCGCCACGACGAGGCGGTCGAAATCGTCAACCGGGCGCTCGATCTGGGCGTCAACTACATCGACACCTCTGCCTTGTACGGCAACGGTGCCAGTGAACTGAACATCGGCACCGTGATGCGGGAGCGTCGCGACGAGGTCTTTTTGGCCTCAAAGAGTCACGATTACACGTACAACGGCACCATGGCGCTGGTCCAACAGAGTTTGCGGCGTCTGCAGACCGACTACCTCGACCTGTATCAGCACCATTTACTCGGCGGGTTGGGACAACTCGAACAACTTCAGCAAAAGAACAGCGCCCGTCAGGCCTTCGAACGGCTCCGCGACGAAGGTGTGATCCGATACATCGGCGTGACGGGACACTCTTCCCGGGTGCTTGCCGATGCCCTCAACGACTATCCATACGACTGTGCGCTGATCACCCTCAATGCCGCCCGGGTAGTCATGGATGACCCCGAAGACCTGGATCGGTTCTTCCGCCTGGCCCAAGAAAAAGAGGTCGGTGTGATCGCCATGAAAGTGGTCGCCCGCGGTGTTCTCATCGAACGGGGTCTTGGCATCCGGCAACTGCTGCCCTACGTCTTGAGCTACCCCGTATCGACTGCGGTTGTGGGCATTTCGGATGTTTCGCATCTGGAGGAGAATGTCCGTATCGCCAGCGCCTTTGAACAGCTCAGTTGGGAAGAGATGGCTGAAATCCAGGCGCTTGCCCAGAGTTGACCCGGCTGAGGATGTTCTTGCCTTCGAAGTTGCCGTGACGGGTGACACCGTAGGCAGTCATGAAAGGATCCGCTTTTAGAGGAGCTCAAGATGACTCTTCATCCGGTAAAAACCGCAGTCATCGGCTGCGGCAATATCAGCAGCATTTATCTCGAAAACGCGGCCAAGTGGGACATCCTGGACCTGAGGGCTTGTGCCAATCGTACCCTACCCCGCGCTCAGAGCCAAGCCGAAAAATACCGCGTGCCCCAGGCGGTGCCCATCGCCGATGTCCTGGCCGATCCAGAAATTGAACTGATCATCAACCTGACCACCCCGGACGTGCACGCCGAAATCGGGCTGGCGGCGCTGCGTGCCGGCAAATCGGTTTACAATGAAAAACCATTGGCAATCAGTCGCGAGGACGGGCGGCTCCTGCTGGCGAAAGCCGCGGTGCGCGGTCTCCGAGTGGGCTGTGCACCGGATACTTTTCTGGGAGGTGGGCTGCAGACCTGCCGCCAACTGATTGACGCGGGGGAAATCGGGGCGCCGGTGGCGGCCACGGGGTTCATGTTCATTCAGGGGCCAGAAGCGTGGCATCCAGATCCAGGCTTCCTATACCAGGTTGGCGCGGGGCCGCTGTTTGACATTGGGCCATACTACCTGACCGCGCTGATTTCTCTGCTGGGGCCGATTCGCCGCGTGACCGGCTCTACACGAATCACCTACCCGGAGCGAACCATTGGCAGCGGGCCAAAACAGGGGCAGTCAATTCCGGTTGAAACCCCAACGCACATCGCCAGCATCCTCGATTTTGCCAGCGGTCCGGTGGCGACGCTGGTGACCAGCTTTGACGTGGCAGTGTCGGCGGGCGCGGCGTTAAACCTGTACGACGTCGGCGGTGCCCTGCTCGAAATTCAGGGGACAACCGGCACGTTGTCTATGCCAGACCCCAACATGTTCGGCGGCCCGGTGCGGGTGCGCCGTCCAGGTGAAGCCGAATGGCGTGAGATACCGCTAACCCACGCGCACACCGGCAACGACCGCTGCCTGGGCGTGGCCGACCTGGCCTATGCCCTGCGTACCGGTCGCCCTCATCGCGCCAATGGTGAGTTGGCTTATCACGTCCTCGATGCGATGCATGGGGTTCTGAAAGCCTCAAGCCGCGGACAACACATCGAGCTGACCAGCACCTGCGAGCGTCCGGCTCCCCTGCCGGCCGGCTTGCCGGAATACCACCTGGAGGAATAACGATGACCGCACAAACATTGGGTACCACCACAATTACACAGGTGGGGATTATTGTTCAGGATATCGAGGCCAAGGCGCGGGCCTGGGCAGAGGTTCTGGGCTTGCCTGTGCCTGAGATAATGATCACCGACACTTATGAGCGCGCTCAAACTGAATACGACGGCAAACCGTCGAATGCTCGCGCCAAGCTGGCGTTTTTTCATCTGGGACAGGTAGACCTTGAATTGATTGAACCAGTTGGCAAACCGAGTACCTGGCAGGATCAACTTGATGAACGCGGCGACAGTCTGCACCACATTGCCTTTGAGATCAAGGGCATGTCGGAAAAAGTGGCTTATCTGGAGGCCAAGGGGTTTCCATTGGTGCA
>Ga0180437_10002649_pt1 | contig 28040 bp, 6 predicted proteins | sample SS_ome_4_FD_132410 | JGI IMG/M metagenome (GOLD analysis project Ga0180437, IMG submission 132410) | Hypersaline lake sediment archaeal communities from the Salton Sea, California, USA - SS_3_D_1 metaG | ecosystem: Environmental > Aquatic > Non-marine Saline and Alkaline > Hypersaline > Sediment...
AGTGGGGAAAGCGGTAGTGGGGAAAGCGGTAGTGGGGAAAGCGGTAGTGGGGAAAGCGGTAGTGGGGAAAGCGGTAGTGGGGAAAGTGGTGGCAGCGGTGAAAGTGGCTCTGGAGAAAGTGGATCTGGAGAGAGCGGCAGTGGGGAAAGTGGTGGCAGCGGTGAAAGTGGCTCTGGAGAAAGTGGAAGCGGGGAAAGCGGATCAGGCGAGAGTGGTAGTGGAGAAAGTGGAGAAGCCGGTGGAGAGGCTGGGGGCGGTGATAGTGGAGAAAGTGGTGAAAGTGGAGAGGCCGGTGGTGAAGGCGGAGAAGGTGGAGAGTTCTATTGTCCTTGGGACGAAGTACGTGATCTAGGTACTTATCAAACTACTTGTGGTTCATCTTTGCAAATTTGCATTCCAGAACCCTCTAGAAGCTGCGGAGGCCAAATCAGTAGAGTTTTCTACAATCTTCCGTACTGGATGAGTCAAACGAGCCCAAAGAACTGTGCTTCCGGTAGTGTACCTGTAACATTAGATAATATAACGTACAATTGCTGGTACATTTGGCAAGACAGTGGTGGCCATTTATTGGCCCGATTTTCTATCAAAGTAGAATGTCCACAACCTCCCCAACCATGCGGTGTGGACATTTGTGACGATAACGGAAACCTGCTTTTCAATACCCTTGAGGAAGCTATTAACGCTTACTGGTGTGATTGCTGGGCAAAAAAGATTTCGGTTGCCCCTGGCTATACCCATTGTACGACATGCTTGCAGCAAAATTGCTGCATTCGGGTTGTTAATCAATACGGATCTGTAATAACTAAATGCTACAGCGATGTTGTTGACGAAGTTACATCGATCTGGCAGGCCTGTGCGTCCGGTTCTGGTGGCGATGCTGGTGAGGCGGGCGAAGCCGGAGATTGGCCAGATCCTGATCCGATAGATGATGAGATATTTGGAGGCCGCAACCCGGATGTAGCTATTTTGCCGAATGGGGTTGGACTGGTAGCCTTCGAAGACCATCAGAATTATCCCCCTAAGATCAAGATAAAGCAGTTCAATAGTAATACAGAAAAAATTCTACCGGGACGACAATTCGCGTTTGGCCGGTTACAGAATATAAACAATTGGTCATCAAGTAGGGCTAAGCTCTACATCTATGACGGTATACCGTCAGAGTTTATCCGAAGCCAAACAAGGTTGGCTTTCCTTAGTGGCCCGCTGAAATATCTACAGTTCTCACTGGACGCCACAAGCCCAGTAGGGTCAGACAGAACGGGCGATTACATTAAGTTCATAGCCAATCCGGATTCTGTAGAACTACAGGTGGAATTCCCAAGTTCTGATGATAAATACGATGTTCTGTATATGTTGTTAGATTCTGAGGTTGATTCAGAGATTGGTTCTTCGACAACCGGCTTGATTACCGATGAGGTTCCCTCAGTGAGTAGTCTAGTGGGAGTCGAACCGATTACGAGACAGCTTGTAGATAATGCCCTAGATTTACCCGAACACGTTTTTAATGGTTCTGCGGTTCCAGTTGCGAATCCGTCTATTGTCTGCCTGACCAATTACCAGGATCTAAATGAAAATGCACAAATGGTATACGTCGCATACCAAGCTTTAGAAGATGGAAAATGGAATATTTACCTACGCCAGATTAGGTTATCAGAATATGACGTTAGCGACATCAGAACAGATCCCGACGTACAACTTGTCGATGTCGATACTCTCGATATTAAGAGCTTAAAGTACAGGCTAGTTTGCCGAAGTGATTCGAGTGTAGCTAGTGGTGGGCATTACCTTGTTACTCGTTCAGCCGTCTTTGAAATACTAACTCCTGACGGTAGAGAAGTACTGAACGACGATGTTGTAGGTGATTGGGGAGAGCTATGCCCTGGAGAAGAAGCTGAACTCTTCCCCAAAGAAAAGGTTTTCGCCAAGGTCTCCCACCAGGTTCTTGTGACCGATAATCCGCTAGAGTTTCTCGGAATCAATGAGCCAGAAGACGATACGCTTCTTTATGATGATTTATTCTACAATTGGGAAACAGGACAAGAATTTACAATCCCGATCGTGAATACGATACCAGGAACCATTACGCCAGATCCAACTATTACCTACGAGCAAAGAGTTACCGGTTATGAATCTTCGTTTGTTCAACATTGTATGTCGAATAATCAAGCTAATGACATATTCGGCTTAGACGATGATGATATATTCCTAGTCGGTGATAGCGGTCGAATCTGCCACTACAATGGCGTAGGTTGGTCTTCTATGACCAGTAATACCGGCAGTCATCTCTATTGTGTATGGGCTAGCGGCCCAAGCAATGCTTTTGCAGGTGGAAGTGGGGGCGTTATAGTTAGGTATAACGGATCTACTTGGTCTGTTATGAGTACTCCGCCTGTATACCCAAGTATTCTGGCTATTTTTGGTACCGGCCCATCTGATATATTTGCTGGAACATCATCAGGCTATATTTACCACTTCAATGGATCAACATGGTCCATTGATTCTAGTAGTCCGTATGCCGGTAGTGTACAAGCGATCTGGGCAGCGAATGCCAGCAACTACTACTTCGGTTTTTCCAGTGGTAAGATTTACCACTATGCGGGTTATGGCAGTGGCTCCTGGACTGATATCACCCCGCCAGCAGCATCTGGGGCTGTACTGTCCATTCACGGGCTTTCAACTACTAATGTTCATGCGACATTCGATGATACTTCCGGCCTACATATGGTCTATAACGGCTCGTCCTGGTCTACCGTCGATCATGGCATTGTATCACTCGGTGGTTACGTCGTTCACGATGTTTTCTTGATAAGTGCTAATAATATTGTAGCAGTTGGAAAGGCGGGTCCTCCAAGTACTCAAACTGGATTTGTAAGCATTTACAATGGTCAAGAATGGGGAGGAACATTCCTTGGTGTAAATTATCCCCTATGTGAGTCTGTTTGGGGAACTGTCTCTAGATTCTATGTTGTTACATCACAATTGCTGCCAGCTACTGGTGTCCTATCAACATGGGATGCTGTGGTGGAAACTGACGAATATGGCAATCTTATCCGAGAATACGAATATGAATACGAGACAAGGGTCAGGGCTGTCCCATCATGTGATAGCTTCGCCCCTTCGGGTGATAGCCGGGTCCCTAGCGGTCCCTTTGATGAGCCATATCCTGTCAAAAATTCATTTGTGATAACCTCCGAGTGTTCAATTGACCATTATCGTGAGCAGAGTGATTTCCCCTGGTTTGTGATAGGAACCGCAGAACAAGAGAGGGTTGAGCTATATAGAGGACTGGATGTAGGAGAGCCAATCCTACTGACTGATAATATTGGCGGTCATTGTATCAATCCATGTGTTCGAGCAAACCTGAACAACGACGTTTACGTCGTTTTTGAGTCATCAGAATCAGGTACGCATCAACTACATTTGGTTGGGACAGCTACTCCTCAGGATATCTTACCGGACGGCCGCGTGACTATCAAAGATCCAGATGCTGGCTTAAGGGCTCTTTTGGGGCCAGCGGATATTACTTACCACCAGTCTTTGACCACCTCTGCCCAAAGACTTAATCAATTACCAAGTATGTTCATAGACAGAAACGATGTCATACACCTGGCTTGGCAGTCTAACAGAGATGATAGATGGGAGATCTATTATACATCATCGACGCTTGAATTTGCTCCTGTTCGGATCACGGACTACGATAGCAAATCTATGAAACCGAGCATTACCGGAGACGATGCCGGTCGAATGTATATCGCTTGGCATGATAACAGATTTGGAAATTGGGAAATCTTACTCGCCTACTATTTCTCAGATAGAATTACACCCCTTATGCAGCAAGATGCTTATTTGGCGGCTCTCCGAAATGGCGGCTATACTCACAACTATGATGAAGCTCCTTTAACTATTAGTAACGCCCTACAATACTTTACTGTTGTAGAGAACGAATACTCTGTTGGTGGAGAATATTCGGCTGGCCCAGAAATCTGCTTGTCAGATATGGTTGTCTATTTCTTCACAGACCGCACCTTGGAGAACTTAGCATTTTCAGTAGCTGCTTCAGATTGGCCATTTGCCTTCCGACTTCCGAGTGGTTTGGACGGGATGGCAGGAGCAATCCGTGATCGAGAATACCAGGATTGGGATGGAATTGAGTATTGGGATTGTGTAGGTATAGGAGAATATGATGAGTATGGGGCTGAAGCATCTGTATTAGCGTTACCGGATCACCAAACCAAATCTTCGAAGATGATGGATCTTTCAACCTTCCACCAGCCTATAGAGATTACCTTGTGGTTCGACATATCTCTGTATGAAGGAGAAAGATCAAAAGAAGTAATTGATGGGGTTTGTGGTTTCGTGGATGGTTTGCTGGAAAAAGTCCCAGCTTTGTATGTGAATATTTGTATAGCTGATGCCAGTATTGACTCCGCCCCTGCTTCAACAATAGGTTATGAAGGGGATTGTCAAGGTAGATATATTGATACTGGTCAATTCCGAAAAGATCTTGAAATAACATGTAAAGAAGCTATAGCCCACAGTTGGGCTGATATTATGTCTGCCTGGCCCCGACGATCGAATAAGGGGTATCGCGAGTTTGTACTTGCATTACCAGTTGAAGGATTCGCCCTTAATACGCTTAGTGGTATGACTAATCCTGAGGTTTTCTTCTCTATTATAGATAGTATTAAGGATAGATGTATTAAAATCCAGGGAAAGATACTTTCTTATTCTGAAACATTTAGTGGTTGTGGAGTTGGATTTCATCTTGCAAGAACTGGAATATACAAATTCTATCGCAGAGATATAGGGTATGATCATCTTAAATATGAATTGTCAGAAGAGTTAGTTAATTTTTTATCTGATCAAGATTATCAAGGGGCTGACTGGTACAGAGACCCTAGATATTATGGAGTAAATCAGAAAGCTCAAGATAATATAAAGGCTTATGAGTCCGGTCAACCGTTAACTTCTCGTTCCGAAGAACCCATTAGAGCCTCTGGAGGAGTCCAAAAAGCAAGCTCTTCAGATTATAAATGGCACGGTTTCGCCATTGGTTACGACACTTTCTGGCATTTTGTGGATGACGAATGGAGGGCAAACCAGGGCCATTGCCCAAGTATTACTGGGGGAATGCATGCAGTTGCATTGGACGCTGTTTATGCAGTAAATGCTAGCAACCCATACATTTATAAATTCGACGGGTTTGGGTGGAATACAGTTTTTACTCACAGTAATGCCTCCATAGATCTCAAGGATGTTTTCGCTATCGATGAAGATCATATCTATGCCGTTGGTACGGCAAGTACGGCTGTGATTTATGATGGAAGTACCTGGAGTGAATATACACTACCAGGAACATCTAAAACTATGAATTCAGTATGGGCATACGATGAAGAAAATGTATTTGCTGTGGGCGATGATGGTAAAATTTGTAAATGGAACGGCCTTACTTGGTCAGCAATGACCAATTCAGACACAAGAGATTTGGATACAGTTTGGGGATCTTCTCCTAATGATATTTTCGCTGCTGGAGAATTGGGCAGAATCCTACATTGGAACGGGGCTGCATGGAGCACGATGAGCCACAGTTTGGGTTCGGTCCAATGGTATGGTCTTTGGGGATCTGCTAGCAATAACGTTTTTGTAGTCGGAGCTAGTGGAACAATTGGTCGTTATAACGGCTCTGTCTGGGCAGCCCAGGGCAGCCCAACTGGTAGTACAATATATTGTATAGATGGTTTTTCCTCAACTGAAGTTTACGCCGGAGCCGCAAGCGGGATCATCCTGGAATATAACGGTAGTTCCTGGTCTCAGAATGAAGACATTGGAACTGACTACGTACGATCCATGTCACTTATTCAAGAGCAAGCTAGATATGATGAATTCGATGTTGTTATATTATGTGGAGATGATGATTCTATTGGATATTCATTAGATTATGGTGTAACATGGAATGACATGGCCAGGCCAAATGCAAGCACTAACTACAGAAACTTTGGTGTCAATGGCCTCGGCCCTGATGAGATATGGCTTGCTAGCAACGACGGAAGCAGCACTTCTTATATATACCGCTGGGATGGTTCTGTATGGATATTGGAGTATGAGAACAGTTCTGGAATAGAGAGGGTAGAAAGGGTTATTATTGTAGACTCTAGTAAGGTCTTTGTGACAGGTGGGGGTTATTGGTTCACTGGTTCAGAACCGCCGAAAATCCTTATGCGTGATCCGAGTGATGGATCATGGTCTGTTATTTATGATGAGGGAGGGGCTACTCCAGGTAGTAGCAAAGCAGGGGCAGTTCTTACCAATGACAAGGTGATGTTTGCTTCAGGAAGAACAGTTATCAAAGATGCTGGAGAGTATGTTATATCTACTGATAGTTGGACAGATATAACTGAAGATATAACTACTCAATCTTCGACATATTATTATGCTGCTCACGCCCTGTCAGAAAATGATCGATGGGTCGGCGGAATGGACGACTCTAGCCAAGCAGATGCATGGCATTATGATGGGGTATCATGGAGTGATCATGGAGCAGCAATAGTAGCTGCATCAAGTAGCCCCGGTGGAGAAGCAGCCGATTCTGTCAACTCTATTTGGTACGCTAATACTAACGAAGTTTGGGTGGGTACCAGTTCAGAAGGTACTTTCCCGTTTGACAAAGGTTATGCTGAAATATTCAAATATAACGGAAGTACATGGGCCAGTGTACACGCTAGTGCGGATGATGATCGGGCGATTTGGCAAATTAACGGCTTTGATGAAAATACGATATTCGCATGTGGTCTAAATGGCTACTTAGTCAAATACGACGGGTCGAGTTGGTCTGTTGTAACTAGCCATGGCTATTCCCATGATTTCTTGGGGGTGGGGTGCATTAGTTATTCGCGTGAAACTGAATATGAATACGAATATGAATCTGAGTATGAGTATGAATACCAACCGCCAGAAGAGGCTCCTTATGTTGATGAATATACGCCACCCATTATCGGGGCGGTAGCAGATTTTGAGCAGAATTGCGGGACAACCGCATATGTAAAACCTCCGATCATCCAGAGTGGCGGACTCAATATCGTTTGGTCCGGTACAGCTAGCAACGCCCATGTGGTTGTGACGCCCACCACCCGTGGGGTCCAATTCGAAATTCCGACTGCCGCCTCAGGAAATGTTTCCCATGATGAACTTATTGAATGCTCGATAACTGCTGTATCTGAAGATGGTGCTGACACGATCTATTTTGATATTACAGTAGATTGTTGTTATACAGCACCAACTTTGAATGCTACCGCGACTATTCTCGGTCATATTTGTGGAGATACTTGGCAAGAAACCGTAACGGTAACGAATCCAACTGCGTTCACATGTGGAATCACGTGGTCCTCATCCGTTGAGTCTCCAATTCAACTGTCGTTCGTGTCATATGTCGCTCCAACGGCCACATTCGAGTTCACCATCCCGCTTGGAACCGCAGCCGCTGATTTCGATGGATATTACAGAGCGACTACAGAAGCGGGCTCGACCGACTTCGATTTTACATTAACGGCTGGCGTATGTCCATGTGAAGCCCCAACTGTAGATAGTATTGACGATGTAACTGGTGTAGATTGTGGAGATACAGTAGTTGTAAATGGAGAAGGTAATGGTGATGGTTATCAGATAACCTGGTCCATCGATTATCCTGTAGGGTTTGATGGAGACGATACTCTTGTAGATAATGGCGAGTTGGCCCCTGCTGACCAAACTTGTACGTGGACCTGGGAAGTGCCCGACGACGCAATTGGAAACTTCGAGATCGGTCTAGTGGCAACTACGGATTGTGGAACTACCACAGAAACGTTTACAGTTGAAGTTTCTTGCGACGCCAGGGCCCCTATTATTGCATCAATAAGTGACCAAGAAACAGAATGCTTAGAAGCATGGTCCGTAACTCCAAGTCTAACCCAGGGCGAAGGCGTGACCTGGTCTGTCTTAGGGGACCCTCCAGGATCAACGTTCAACACGAGTACCGGCAAGTTAACCTGGACGCCCCCCGTAGGCCCTGGATTGGTGAGCTATGATATTGAATTGACGGCCACTAATGCTTACGGCAGTGATACAGAAGATTATACATTATCAGTAATATGTGAAACTCCGCTTCCTCCAACCGTGGTAGATCCTGGAGACTTATTCGCAACTTGTGGGACTGCGTTCTCATTTACAGCCAGCGTTTCCCAGGGGACCCCCCCGATTGTCTGGAGCATTAGCACAGAGACAGAAGGGATTACCATAAACTCCTCCACTGGCGTGGTTTCCTGGAGCGTTCCTCTTGGATTAGATGACGGAACCCTAGCCTACGGAGCAGTGTGTGCCGAAAATGCGTATGGAAGTGACTGTCAAGAATTTTACATTCTTGTGACATGTGACGGCTGCATCACGCCTGACTTCTCGATCCCAGGTACTGTAACTGCTGACCCCGGTGAAAGTGGGTTATTCAGCCCGTCATCTGTCGAAGGAACTGAGCCAATAACCTGGTCCAAAGAGACCGGACCTTCATGGACAAGCGTTTCTCCGACAGGGACCGTATACTATGTTGTCCCCGCCTCGGCTGCTAGTGGTAGTACCTATTCATTCTCATTGAGGGCTGGTAATGATTGCGGATATAGAATAGAAAGTACTAATTTCCTGATTGACGGTGGAAGCGTGAATGTACCCCCGTCTATTACTGGGCCTGGTATTCATATTACATTCTGTGGAAGAGATTTTAGCCTAACCCCGAATTTGTCTCAAGGTACGTTACCGATTACGTGGTCGCTATCAGGTGATGTACCAACAGGCATGACAATCAACTCTTCTACTGGTCAATTATCATGGAGCATACCCGATGATTTTGGAGCAGTAGTCAAGGTTGAAGTAACTGCAAGTAATGCCTATGGTTATTCGACAAAAAGATACACAATATGGGTTATCTGCCTAAGTGAGCCATGGCCTAGAATTGCTCCGATATCTGGGCAGATTGCTTATAAAGGTGAACAATATACCTATCAGACCGAATTAGAAATTGGTGGCGATTCGAGTTTTATCAATTGGTCCATAACAAATGGGCCAGATGGAATGGTCATAGACCCAGTTACTGGATATATTGTTTGGCCCGATCCAGTTGTGACCTTTTCTGGTCCGGTTGCCGTTAGTCTCCAGGTTGTGACCCTGGGCGGCATTATGTGGAGCAATTTCAATATTTACGTAATCTGTAGGATCGAATCTGAGTCAGTCCCGAGCTTGCCAAGCCCGCGTACTTCGCCAAATTGTACCACAGCAGGAATCAGCTTTACGATTTCTGATGTTTCATGTGGTGGTAATGCGATTTCTTGGGACATAGATCTACCCAGAACAGCCACTCTGACCTGGGAGGTTTTCCAATATACTGGCTATGAATCTTTTTACGCTAAATTAAAGATATACAGAGATTTACAGAAACTAGATTTTGAACTGACATGTCAAAAAACAGAGAATGGTTCGAAATTAGGTATATACGCTTTTGATGTCGATATTAGCGATTCGGACCGAAGCTCCATGGAAGCAGGAACTCTTCATGTATTGGAGGATTGTGCTGTAATATGTAGTAATAGAATGGTGGGATATACCAACGTAACAATTCAGATGTATGAATGTTCTACTTGATAGGTTCTTAATGCCAGACCAGGAAATGCTATCTCGCTCCTCACAGAAAGAAGTAAGCTCTAACCTTGTTGGCTTAGCTGATGAGTATAGCTATGGTCCGGTAGCCGGTACTGCTCCAGAAATAGACGATATTTCTAATTCTTTCTGGTACGCAGCCATGGGCACTGAGTATGCTGTTCGACTGTATGCTTCCGTAGGAGATACACCTATAACATGGTCACTTGTCATATCCCCAAGTAGCATGACTATAAATGCCGAAACAGGAGAAATTACTTGGTCCGTCCCATTTGAACCTCAAACATCCCAACAGGTAAGGGTCAAAGCAACAAATGCATACGGATACTCAGAGAAATTGTGGACGATCACGATTGGCCTTGCCCCATATATCACTTCAATTGATGATGGGTATGTTTATGCAGGAGAAAACTACCGAGTAGGTTTTGAACTATGCCATGGCGATCCACCAATCACCTGGACCCTCGCAGAGGGTCCGGTTGGCATGCAGCTTTCGCTGGATTCATCCAGTACCATCTCAGCTTCAGGACAAATAACTACATCATCAACGATGACAGAAGGATGGATCTCATATACGGCTCCGACAACAGCCGGTTTTTCTTCGAATATCACGATTGTTGCGTCTAATTACTACGGTACCTATCGCCTTACTTGGTCAGTGGTTTCTCTTAGAGCATTGATTTGCACGGGGCCAGAATACGATTCTGGTATTGACGATTCTTTCGTTGAGAAATTCTTAGTGATTTATCAGACATACGGAACATGGGATAGAGTAGAAATTTCGATAAGAGCCAGTAATCAAGCAAATGATCCTGAGGCCGATTCCCAATGGTCAGAATGGATGTATGTCAACCTATCAAACGTTTATTATGCGGTTGCTGGCTTCGGGTTGCAAACGCCCCAGGGCAGGTATAAGCAAGTGAGAATCAGGCTGGGGTGGGAAACCACCATGCCCTATGTTAGCTATGTTTATGTCTCGTCCGTAGCATACGGAGCTTGTATCACTTCGGGGCAGACATTCAATGGAACCCTGGAGCTTATTCCTGAGGTTAAATTAGGAAATAGTTATGGTTCAGGGGTGGCGTTGCAAGTCGGTATGGAAGAGAATCAAACGTACTTCACAAAGCTAGCCCTAATAACCACTGATGATGAAACTATTTATATGCCTGCTCAACGTGTGACGGTATCACGAATTCAGCAAGAAAAGTTTACTTGGGAGAAAATGGCTGGTTCGGCCGGAGTTGTATTCACTAACAATACGTCCTATCCTGTATCCTACAATATGATATTCACGATCTATGCTGATCGGGGAAAGACTAGAGAACTAGTTTCATACGAAGCTGTTTACGGCAGTAGCGATTTACAGCATTTTATGATCGGATATTATCATGAAGCAGAATCCCGGTGGCTGCCTGGAGGGATTCCAATAGCCCCAGGAGCCCGCCTCGAACTCTATCTATGGCCGGAAATCGGAGAGACCACCCATCTTGTGGCGGGCGTCCCCTATTGGCTACAAATAACGTATTGGACGCCAGGAGAAGATGAAGAAGAGTATTCATTCGGCCAATGGTGGTGTGAACAAGAGTCTCCTCGATGGTTGGCTCTTGAGCCATCTGTTCCGGGAGATGTTAGAGAACTTTTGGAATGGCAGAGTAGTTCCTTTGGCAAGGACGACATTAGGGTAACAGATGGAGATCTAGACAATTTGAACCCGATAGTAACAGCCAGTACCGGTCGCGAAGTTCTAATCACTTATGAAAAAACCCCATCAAATGCAGCCGGTGATACTATCAACTCGGACTTGTACGCTTCAGCATTTTGGCTCAAACCAAGTAGCGGAAGCTATATGTCGGGGGCTCACAGCATCGAGCCCGTCAGCGATCCGGCCCGTGAGGATGTAGATTTAGATCAAAAAGCCGTGAATCATGTTCGGGCTATCGACAGAAAGGATCTGCCATTCATCTCCTTCGAAACATTGCAAGATAATAGCAGAACGCAGGAATTCGTTCTAGGCAAGGAACGCCAGATAACAGTACATAGACGAGGAAAAATAACGGCGGGGTACGATCTGACATCTACATTGCCAGAGGAAGAAACTGATGACAACATCCATACATATATCCTAGAGGCTGATCTACCTGCTGATTCGTGGCTAGGTCAAGCCATCAACCATATTAAAGTCTCGGCTGATCACGTCAAGTATTATGTTACCTACGATTCTGAATTGACCGCAGTTGTCGGTCGTAGTGATATCGTTCTAGAAACTGTGGGGGTGCCCTCCTCTATTGCGATCAGGCTGAAGAATGAATCCGGCTCCTGGTCAAGCTGGATGCCGTTTAACCCAGAAATAGGCGATTATACTGCCATCAAAATACCGTGGACTCTAACAACAGTCAACGGCAGTAAAACAGTTACGATTCAAATTGCCACCCCCGCTGGCCTAGGAACACAAACTACAGTAAACATAATTGCAGATTATAGTAGTATACAATATAATGTATATATGTATAAACCACTAGAAACTACCGCGTTACCGCCAGAGGTGCCAACATTAGATGACTCAATCTTTAGTGAAACCAACCTGGTGAACAGCCTTGAAGGGGTACCAGTAGCAGCTATTCGCAAGCCAGAGATCGTAGAAGATCCTGCCCCCGAGAACGGGGACGACGAAGAAACGGAACCGACATACAGTTTACAGGTTTATGAGGGAGATTATATCTTTATCGAAATCAAGCCAGATGTTTCGTATTTGGACCGCCTAGCAGAAATTGTTGGGCAAGCGAATATAGGCAGTTATTCTCCTATATATGATTTCGAACATCAGGGTTGGCAAAATTATTATGGTCGAACAACCCAATGGAACGAGGCATCCCAAAGCTTTCGTGGGTATATAGAGATTAAAAGACAAGATGATATCCTTGCCGTAGACGGCCTAGCATTGATCACCCCGCATTTTCAATATGATGATACAGAGGGTGATGTTGAAGCAAAGGTCAGTAGTGTTTATTCTAGAGATCAATACAATCTAGTTGATGAAACAGCAGAAACATCTAAGAGTACTGTTGTAGACGACCCGTTTGCTGATGACAGAGATGACCTCGGTCTTATTATAGACCGTGTAAGGGTCCGTCCGACCGATGACCCATTTTTCGTTTTTGGAGAACCTAATTACAGGCTGAACCAAAATGAACAAGCCTAAAATACGAATCAAAAAAACAGACCGTGAGGCCGGTGTTGCCTTCCTAGAGATCAGCCTGGACCAAGACGGAGATAAGGATAACGAACGCCTTCTAGAAATACATGGTCCATCTGGAGTATTGCCTATATTCGGAACTTCTATTGGAATAATTATTGGTGAAAGTGCGGTAAGAATAGGCTGCAAAAAATGTACATTAGATATTTTGCTACCTATGCCAAATGACGTACCCGATGCCGAAATCATAATTTCGTCCCTTGGCTCCAACGATACAACTGGAGGTAGCTTCACATTTAGAACCGAATTGCCGCTCAATAAAGAGTGTATGGTAGACGTTACAAAAGTTTATGGCGATTTTTTAGAGAATAAGTATGCAAGTTTATGAAGAAAACACCCATAATCTTCCTGATCCGATCCCGGACATAACCATGTCTGATTTTCCAACATGGTACAACATCAATACGTCTACCCGTACGGCCCCCGATATTACAACAGGGAGCCAATCATCCCTAAAAACCTCTGATGGTTACACAAGTTTTGAACGACCCTCTATACAGGTCTTACAGTCTGGCTATACGGCTATTGCTTACGAAGAGAGGGACAGTGAAGGGAAGTCAAAAATATCCGTCTCCTTAAGAGAGAGCATGCCCGACAGCTTATCCGACAAGCATGTTTTCTATTATCGAGAGTTGGCATACGGAACTCTGTTTAATAGTGATGATTTATCTGAATCCAGGATTGCCACGTTCCGGTTTTATGATCCGGTAGATTGCAGTACTGATTCAATATTGTATCTCCTTTTCCGGTCAGGCCCACTTAAGGATCTAGTTTTTACTCTAAATCCGAGTAACCGGCAGACAACCCTGGATGTGGATGGGGCTTTTGTGCATCATACATGGGAGTTCAATGTTGATACTGATTTTGTTACTCATTTGATTGATGGATCGACGTACGGTATCACTACTCATGAAATTACCTTTGACAATGACGATGACGCTAATGACATAGAATGGGTCATACTCAGCGACACCTCAAAAGGGTTTTCAAGCTTCTCCTTTACCCATACTGACTCTAGCGGTGAACGGGTTCCTGTCGCCTGCCCCTCGATTGTTTCACCGTCCAATAATCTGACTTTGGGCGGAGAAGATACGCTTTATATAGCTTACCAAGCCTTTGTAGATGGGGATTGGAATACATACCTACGTCATGTTATTCTGGCCGGTGGTTATCGGGTTTTACCCGCTTACAAGAACCCTTATTCTCTGTGTTCTGACGAGTATTCTTGCAACCAGTATTACGTTTTTGATAATGAGCTTAATGGGTGTAATCCCGCATACAATATGTCTAATCAGACATTTTACTATACCCCAACAGATGTCAGGGTTCTGGAAGTGGATGGCTCCCCGGTTACGAGAATTAACTACAATATTATCGCTAATGCCCCACCGGCCGAGGGTGGGGTAATCACTTGGCTGGACGAGCGTACAGGTGGCGATGTTGATCTTTCTGAACTACCTTTGGACCTAATGGTAGTCTTAGATGTCTCCGCTAGTATGTCAGACAATATTTCAACAGTAGCTTCCAGGCTGGAGGCTATGGCTAACAGCTTGCTAGCTGAGAATGTATTGGCCAGATTCGGCGTTACGTTGATGGGGTCAAATAATCCCCCTAATACTTCGAGTGAAAATGGGACTCATTGTGGAGGGGACTATCTTATAGATGCCGTCTCGGATGTGGGAGTCTACGGAGGATTCACTGAAAGTCCTTCTCTGGTGAGTTCAGCCGCTCAATCACAACCTACTACAGGGGCATCAACTCCCATTTTTTCGGCCATTAAATTCTCGCTGGAATGGCCAACGATTCAGTGGAGACCGTACGCGAAAAAACTTATCTTAGTTATAACTGACCAAGAAACTTGCCAAGAAGGTTCCAGCCAATGCCCCGACTTCCCAGACTCATATGATTGTGCAGAAAGAGTATGCGATTTGAATGGGGTAATAGTCTCGTTAGCCTATCCTACAGGGGCAACATCGATGGATTGCTATAGAGACTTGGCAACTCACACCGGCTGGACCCAGACACCTTTCCCCACTAATGGACCATATGACATTGATGCTGATGATCTTTTCCAAGCAGCCGATGGGGTTAATAACTGGTGTGGCGTACAGGAGACAGATGCATCATGTCCAGCATTTGTTGTTGAAAGAAGCGAAGACGGTTGGACTCCAACATTCCTAAAGAAAGCCTCATTAGTTGTAACATTTGCGGGAGATATTAGTCGTATTTGGACGAACGAAAACTACAAATTAGCCTTCTATGACAATCCTCCCAATGCAACAGGCCCCCTGAAGGGGCTATCGAATTTCCCGTTACCCACTCATACCGGGAGGGTTTTTGGGACAGAACCAGTTCACCTAGAAGGTGATACGAGCAACTGGGTAATTCCTGGTTGTACTGGTTCTCCGTCAAATTACGAACTTGCTTATGACTATCCCAATGTAGGAATTCCTGAATATCAGATTTCCTCACCTATTTTGATTGCAGAGGAGGCTATCGACCCATGCTTATCAGTAAACAAAAACGGTAAGATTTATGTGATTTACGAAACAAAATCATCTGATAGAGTAGATATACTGATAAAAGGGGACGGAGATTTCCATGAATCATCTCTCTCTGGCCCAATCGGAGGGAGAGCAACTAGACTAATCACGGGCGACGATTTTGCTTACAGCCAAACCCTCTCTGGTTCAGCAGGGAGCTTAAATCAGCTTGCTGATGTAGTAGTAGACAAAAGTAATGTCACACATGTCGTCTGGCAGTCCAACGAAAATGGTGTTTGGAACGTCTGCTACGCCAATAGCTCTACATCGTTCGAAGTTAAGAAAATCACGTCTCTAAACAGCCGCTCGATGAAACCAAAAATAGAAGCCCATGATGACGGTACGATATTTGTAGTATTTCATGACGATAGGTTCAAAAAATATCAGATCATGGCTGCGAAGCGGGACTACGATAGAACTCCGCCATGGTTGCAGCAGAATACTTATCTGACTGGTGACCAGGAAGGCTACCGACATTATCATAATGGTTTGCCATTAAGATTCTTTGAGCGTGATGAATATACTGAATGGCATATTGATTGCGATCCGTATACTGATTCTAGCAATGAATACCAAGACGAATACTACGAAGGTGAACCAAATGTGATCAAACTCCAATTCACAATTCCGGCTCTTTCTACGGCCACGAGTTGCACCAGCCATCCGGATTTGAGCGGAAGCTGGGAATTGACGCTTCACAGAGATACCAATTACGACCTTGGTTATCGCTGGTATATGTGGGCAGCTAATTATGCTGTCCCGACTGGCGGTACGACATTGGATAGCATAGACGCTACTTTGGATATTAATTTGAATAGAGGAGTTATACAACTTGATGTTGGGATTTACAAAACTGATATGCATCCTATGCATATTTCAAGAGAAGAACCATTCTATTCAATTAATGAAGATAGACTTTATCAAACTATTTTTAAGGACGAAAACTTAACTATAAGCGGTTTTCAGGCGGTTTGTGAGTCATGTTGCGTTTTCGTAACGGAGGCTGTTTTTCCGGTCTCCATCTGTCCTGTATTTGATGACCAGCCTGAAATCGATATGGGGACATCTAGTTTTGAAGATCTTAGTTTCGATTCCGGTATCGAACCAGATACCGAAGTCGAAACCGAGTCTTATGCTATGGTAGCTGCCGGAGAAGTCTCTGCACAAGCAACCTACTATACTAACCCGTTCAATTATGCTAATACGATATACATTTACGCAAACATAAATATTGACGGTACAGATCCTGATATTCCTGGTGCTGTTTCAGAAACAGAGGCTCAAGAGCATAATGGTATATGGACTTTTGAGGTTCCATATGTTGCTACTGTATACTATAGTGCATATGGCTGTTATTTTGGTGGGTACGAGATCGATTACGATTACGCTAATTTTCCAGGGCATGGAAAGTACGATTTGGTCCATATTATATGTGGTCTTTTTGAAAATGGCATGCTCTGGATAGATATAGAGCTTGTCAAAGATTACAACTCACAGGTACATCGGCTGACCCTTCAGACTGATATAGGCTCCGGCTCCGTTGTTACGCCGACTGAAGGTTCTGGATACAACGTATTGTATGGAGGAATCTTATCACATAACCAAGGAACATTTATGGCAAGAGGCAACGGGAGCTATGCCTATCTAGATTCTCAACCTACGCCTATTCTGATATCCGGATCAGACCTCCATTATGGGGATTTGCCTTGTGGTATTCGTACAGGCCTGACCGAATCCACACCAACTTGTGAACTGATTCCCGTCCGTCATTCATATGCATGGGATGCAGAAGACTCGAATGGTTTGACTTATGACTACATCTGGGCTGCCGGAACATCACTCGGCACCAACGCTCTATTCAGATTCAATCCAATCACTCATGATCTTGAAACAACAATTATTAGCATGGATGGCCCCGGAGGGATATGGGATGCCACTTATACTGTTCCTGCTAATATCTGTGGTTTGGTCGGCGGCGATGGTATGTATTGGGTCTTTTACCCCGATCCAGCAGATAATACCAGCACCGAGATCGGCCTACTCTTCACTGATGGAACAGACTTTTTGTACTACGAGATATCTGAGCATTGGTTCATAGGACCATTTTTCCCAGCACTACCAGATGCAGGGCAGGAGCCGGGTTTCCCAGCCGGAGATGTAGTCGTCTTGGATGCTGCTTATGGAATTGATGAAATCGATAATGAGTGGTATTGGTTTTTGGCTCGCCGAACCCTCAATGGGATAACCAAGAAGATGATTTTCATCTTTTCGTTCAGGATAGATCCATATTTGGATCGGAGCTATATTGCCAGTCATATCTTTGATGAGTCCATTTATGACAACAACGCCTGGACCGGCGGCATTGCGATTATGGAGGATGGAACAGTATGCACCAGAACTGTTTCTGGAGGTAATGTATACTATCATATCTACAGCTACTCTGTAAATACATCATTGAATTCTATCAATTTTGAGTTGATAAACTACTTTGAGTCACTAAGCCAAGAAGCTGGACTCCTAACAGGAGTCGGAGATTATAAGGTTTTGAGTGTAAATGCATCAAATAGACTAATTGAAATTGATCAGGAGACGGGGGCGGCTGAATCACCATTGTCCGAGGATACTGAAGCAATCGATGAAATTACAGCCTTGACATTCGGCTATGTGGGAGGATTAGGTCCGTTCTACTTCAGGGTAAGATTTTACGACAATTTGTCTATGGTAGGAGATCCAGTTGCTAGTGTTAATTCGATAACCCACAAAGACATGTTCACCGTGAAAACCGGCATTTCTGCCGTAATTCCCCGAACCGAAGGATGGCTCCTGGATTCAACTCCTCCGTCTATTCTGATCTTCGATCCCAATGGCTTCAAAGGGTCAGATGAATGCCTAATTACGCTAGGGCTTGAAGAAAACGTGGTATATTTCGTGGAGCTTGCGGTTATTCCACTAGATGACGATAGAGTTTTTATTCAGGAACAAAATACTACCTATTCCTTCCGGGGATGCAGTGATCCGGCCGATGGAGAGAATATTGACGATAGGGCTATTTGGCGTTCTAGTGGCCTGGGAAGATACGACCTGGCTATTACTGACAAGCCCTATGACTGCCTATCTCCGGAAATAGTACTTTCGGGTGAAATTTTAGCTATAATGTATATAAATAACGACTCGGGTGGGGTTGAAGGAGTATTCGTTGATCGGTCACGCGAGGATGAAATCTTTGGTACCGGTAGCCTGAGTTGGGTAGACTACAGTATCGCTAGTAACGCTCGTAGATTTGCAGTCGCTTCAGATATTTTCCGTCAAGCTATTGTCGTTTCTGAAAGCTTCCATTCTACAACCTGGGCAGACGATACCCTGCCTGTTTCCGACCTTAAGCTTTTGCCTGTTCTGATCGATCCACAGGAGGTATCTGCTAGTACTGCTAGTGAAGCTTGCTCATCTTTCGAGGTCCTCTGCACCTCTGCTCCTGACCTAAGTAGATTCATAAAATCAGATTTGATAAGCAAGGTGATATTGAAACAAGGATATTACGATTACCTCACGTATACTGTATCAGGGGTTATAACCCCTGTAGTATCCGACACCCAGATATTCATGCTAATTTATGGTGTTCCAGAAATTTTGGCTGTTCGGTTCCGCAACGAGAACTCTACTAGCTATTCTGACTGGTATGCATGGCTCCCTGAAGCAGGCAACGACTTCGCAACTTTGCCATGGACCATATCAAGTGGTCCGGGACTTAAAAAGGTTGGTATCCAAGCAGTTACTTATGGTGGGCTCATCGATGAGTTCTATATTCCTATAGTTTTAGATTGTTTTCCTCCATTTTATAGGGTTACCATCAAGGACAGGGAGGATGACGGATCAGATGGAGAAGAAGTACCGACCTACCAAGGTTATTACGTAACATCCTTGAAATACGTAGATTATGTAGCTTCACTTGGTGAATTTGAAAGCACGGCCTCTTTCAATGTCGAAATTGAAACCACTGCAACTGGTATTGGGGATTCGGTGAGATTCGACATTCTCCAGCAGGGCGTCACGGATACAGTAGGACTTACAGCAAATTATGATTCTCAAAAGCAGGCCTATCTGGGTACTTTTGACGTACATAAGAGTGACGGTTATTTTTATGAAGATGGACTCGCTAGAATAAGAGTGTATCTTCCGGGTAAATGTGAGTTAAGCCCGACTCCTGTTGAAGAAAACTACTCTACCGACGAATTTAATCAGTTTGAAGATCCAACAACCACAGGTACGACATCAATCGAGGTTCTGGAGGATTATCTACAGCCGATTTCTGGGAAAGTTGGGTTGCCTATCAGAATTAGACCCGAAACGGACCCGTATTTTATCTTTGGGGAGCCAGATAGGCATATAGATGACGATTGAATGCCTGTAACGGAGACATAGAGTGCCTGATTACATCAGATATATCTCACCCGATGGAAGCGATAGCTCGTCAGGGCTTACCTGGGATACCGCATGGAAGACTTTGCCATACGCTATAAGCGAACTTGAGCTTTTGGCAGGGGATGTAGAGCTAATTTGTGACGAAGGGCAGTACGAAGTAATTACGGCCGCAATTGAAACAGAGCGAAATACCGGAGAATCAATTACTATCCGGCTGCGTGAAGATGCTACTGAAGATGCCATTTTTACTGGTAATCATAATACTTATATGATAAGATTTAATCGCAGTGATGCTACTCATGATGACTACGATGTTATTTTTCAGGGTGTATCCAACGATGCAACGCTGCTTTTTGAACATGAAGCCGTTGGAGCCGATCAAGTTATAAGGGCTAGTTACAACGGGACGTTCTATTCTGAATATGCTCAATTTAATGGTCGTGATCGAATTCTTGCTTTCCAACCCACTCCAGCAAACGACATGACATTACCCCTAGAGGTAACTCTAAGATATACGAAGGCATCGCCATCTTGGCCGGGGGCTGCATCTGGAGCAATAAATGGTAGCAGAGATAACTTAGTTTTCACGGGTGAGTACGTCGATGTGTATTCACGCGGTAATCTACCATTCAATGTTAGCTATATTTTCAGTGGTGGCGGAACAGTTTCGTTAACCGGCTGTACAGCCTCCGGTTCTAGTATTGGCTATGGCTTTTCTGACCTTTTCAATGTGTTTACGGGTACTTTTACAGCAACATCCTGTTCTTGCTTGGAAACGATATTCGCGATTGATTTAGGATCAGGAGCGAATACCCAATGGAATAAATGCCTTTTCTATAATTCAATTTCTAGTACAAATTATGAATTATTTATTTTGCCTACATCAGGAGGTGGTAATTCTACCACCCATCGTTTCACCGAATGTGTTTGGAAAACCAGTTCCGATCAAATAGCCTGGGGCTATGATGTCGGTAATTTTGACGAAGAATTTAACTTGATATTCGATAGATGTCTATTTGATGGTAGATTCCGGACTTCCACAGGGCCATATATTGGCCCTGATTTGGTCCATGCGAACCAGTTGGAACTTAATTTCACATTTTTATCATGCTTAGTGACTGGTTTCAATAGCGGCCCATTTGGATTCCTGGACTTTGATTCAGCCCCCGGCGGGGGTTCGGCTTCACTTGAAAATTGTACTTTGGCCGACAATCAATACGGTGTATTTCTACCAGCGAACAACGACATTACCCTGATCAATACTGTCGTTGAAGGAGCGGTATACTCAATCCGATCTGGCGGGACATATCCAGATGATTACATCGCGTCTCACAACATATTCATTGGCCCAACTGCCGGTTCAGCATCCGTTGATATTTCTGTCAATGACAAGTCAGCAAGCAGCCTTGAGGCTGCTGGGCTAGATCCAGCTTTCCTTATTCCTGAATCGGGGGGCTTGTGTTTTGCCTCTGGCACAACTTCGTCAGCGTCCCTTATTTCGTATAACGGGCAGACTTGGCGTACTTACGGGGATGGGCTAATAGACAGAGGGGCATTCAGCTTCGTAGAAGATGAGGTCCTTTTGCATGCCCCTCAACTTACAGCACCGAGAGCCGGAACATCTCAAAATCTTGGAACTATCAACATTACCTGGACAGTCCCCAGCAGACCTTCTGACGACACTACTATTCTAACTGGAGATATGACATTTGAATTAGAATATACTGATAATTATGCTGGGGATGAGACGAATTGGTTCAGCATCAAGAGAAGGCTTCCCTGGTCATCTACATCTTACAGTTGGAAAGTTGGCAAATCCATTAAGAGTAAAAATGTAAGAATAAGGATTCGTTCTAGGCATTTGTTGACGGGCAATATATCCGAATGGAACGTTGTTGGTGGCGATGTTATTGTGAACGTCTTCAAATTATCGGCCCCAATTATTGTGAGCCCAGTAGGAGGTGGTTCATATAGTGATCATGTTCTGATTATTCTAGATGAATCAAATACTACAAATACATTCCATCAAAAAGTCAGATACAAACTTGAGTATTCTTCTGGCGACCGCGAGGTAGATTGGACTACGATTGTCGAAGACGTTCCACCCGGAGAATCAATAATCCGGTGGGATTTAAGTGATATATCTCCATCATCTGATTACGTTCTGCGTTTGACGGTCTGGGGAGCCGTTACCGAAGGAGATCAAGCTGTGCCCAATCAGTTTGATTCAGAATTCGTACGGAATATTACCATCGAACAACCTGGCGTTTTTGTTATTGACACCTTGCCTCCTGAGGCAGTGATACAAATAGATAACGATCTTGGTGCCACTAATCAGCTTAATCAACCCCTGAGCATTTTTGCCGAAGACGCGACCACTGAGGTTATCCAAATGCAACTTCGGGAATGTGATGCAACTTACACCTTGGAGCTTGGCGACCAATCGTCTATATCTGAATCAAGCGGCGAAGACTGTCCGGCTATCGAAGATCTACTCACGAGCAGTTCAGATGTAGATCATTTGATAGGTAAACCGATGCCCTATACGCCAAAACTCAAGTGGACTTTCGAAGATTCAAGTGGGGTACGCAAGATAGAAGGGCTGTTTACTGATGCAGGAGGCAACCTTTCAGTCCAAGAGGATTCAAGAGTGTTTCTCACGTCGTTCAAATCGACTAATCAATTAGCCGACTTCTTGATAGCGATAGAACAGAGGGAAACAACCGTTGTAGAAAATACTGATGATAATTCTGAGAGCGTTACTCTAGAGACCAGCCTGTTTGAAGTAGCTTATATTGCTACTTCATCTGGAGAATTATGGATTTTGGAGCCGCTGCCAAGGTTGGTATATTCATTCTCAAATAATCAAGTTTTGACCAAAATCTACAAATATTCAGATTCGGTCTATGTTTTCTCTTACAGCAGTTTAACTTCATATGGCTCTATATGGAGAATAGATAGTTCGGAAGCAAGCCTAGTATACCAATTTACCACTGTCCGCTCTCAGGTCAATGCCGTTACCGAATACGGCAATACGATGTATGTTGGCTTGGATAATGGGGAACTTTGGACATATAATGGTTATACTACAGCATCAGTAAATTCTTTTTCGGATTCGATTTCGTATATGTACGCTGATCAAAGTTTCTTATATATAGGATTTTACAATAGTGATAGTGTTGTACTATACGATGGCTCCAGTTTCTATACTCAAACATTAGGGAGCTAGTATTTATGGCCCGGCCAAACCGACCAATAGCATTGCCCAGTACTTATACCTATACGGTAAGCCGTGGTGAGGCAGGATACACCAAGGTTGAAGGTGAACGCAATACGTACGTGAATTCTGCCGGACATTACGCATCAAATGGACAAATAACTGTATTAGAATTTCAATTTAGTGAGGAAGTTATTGATCGATTTTTCCGACTTGAAAATAATCCAACCATAGTTGCAGTAGGTCTAGAATTCTGGGTCTACGACCAGGACCTTTATGACAAGCTTAATAGCTTGGATATTGCTGAAGAGTCCTATCAAGTAAGCGGGGTAACATCTGCTCAGACAATTTATCAACATGTCATGGGGATACCCACCGGTATTGAATCTACCTCTTATGTTACAACGACGGTTGATGCTACTAATAGGAATCTACTGCGTCTCACGTTGGGCACTGGTTCAAGCTCTGCGGCTTGTCAGGCCGCTCAGGCCGGAATAGAGCAAGGGTGGTTTTGTCTGGCGATTCGACCGGTTATTGAGGACCAAGAAACCGGCCGGTTGGAGATAGGAGGGCAATACCTGCATGGGCGTCACGATCAATATTGGGAGGAAATGACAGAAACAGAATATATGAGCGAGCCTGTCAGTCCTCCGAGGCTGATCCTGTTTACAGATGTGAATAGTCTTGGTAATATAGAATATGATATGCGTTATACGACATCTGACCCCACTAGTGCCCAAAGTAGGGCTGATAACAGTATCGGTGGGCACATGGCTTCAAACAATGTTTATGAGGAAGCCTGTCTCGGGCGTGCCCTAGGGGCCGATGATACTTCCGTCTTTATCAAAAAGACGCATTCTTTACCTAGTTCGACAGGTTTAATGCAGGTCGGTCCCGAGATTATGGCGTATACGTCTACCGATAGCGATCTACATTCCATCGGAAGCCTTACCCGTGGCGTTTCGCCCGGCAGCCAGTTTCCTGGAAGGGTCGGCCAATCTGCTGAACGAGTCCGATATCTCGAAATAGATCAGCTTTTTGACAAAAAGCCAGTCGAGGGATACCAGTACCGATGTATCGCTGTTGTAAATAGTTCATCAGTAGGCAACCACTTGTCTGACTCGATACCGCAAAATGTAAAGGTCTCGTTGTTACAAGCAACAACGAGTCAGGTCCAAACTGAGATCGCTATTGAGGTACCTCGGCATGATTCTCACATAGGAGTCTTGGGTGATGAAAGCTTCGGAGACCAGTTCGTAGATACCTCGAATTTCACTGAGTATACGTCAGGCCATTTTAATGGATCTTACATTAAGTACGGCAATGAGTTAGCGTTGATAGAATCTTTCGAATCTTCCGAATATTCTTCAGCTACGTTCAATTTGGATAGATCTCTATCGATAACAATTGGAGAAAGTTTTCTAGTACTTCCGGCCCCGTCGCAACGAGTCGCAAGCGGCGTGGTAGCACCATCTGCAAGCCTCTCCCGATTTTCGGGTTTCTCAAGCAGTGGTTGGACTGTTGTCGATTTCATAGATCACGAAGAATCTATGTGGCCAAATGATGTATTTTATGTATGGATTAAAAGAATTTTAACCGCGAACCAGGAAGCTGATGATGATACTGGTGCGGTCATTGTAATTCAATATCGTGATCCCAACTTGGGAGCATCAGTTTAATGGCATATCTAACTTCGATACTGGGCTTGTGGCCATTTAGTGGCTCTTTGGAGGATGAGATTGATCCCACGAGAAACTTGTCTAGATCATCCTTGGCGATATCAAACTCATACATCAATTTTCAGGTTTTCGATATTATTATCGGATCTTTGCAAACAAAACAGGGATTAGTATTTGTAGACGGACAATGGTGGTATTCAGAGAGTAATTACCTCTTCAACTCAGGATCTAGCTACAGATTAGATATATCTTTTTGGTGGTACTCCCCAGCGGCTGTAGGTTATACCAGACATGCCGTTAACAAGAAAAACATACCTTATATATGCCCGATAATTGCCAAGGCCGATAGCGTGACGAGTGGGGCCGAGGAGACAATAACTTCTGGTGAATTTGTTATCCTTGAAACTGCGGCTTCATCATCGCAAAATGTCATCCAGTTGACCCTGCTACCAGATGGAATAAATCCATCAGTCATTGTTCAGTCCGAACCTTACAGCCCCGGATTACATCATGTACTGGTCAGCTATGTGAGTGATGGCGAGATAGGCGTAGCCAGAATCGACATTGATGGTGGCCGAGGGTATGAACAGCCCGTAACAGCGACTTTCACTCCCACTTTGTCTGCTTTGAGAATAAATAAGGTTGGTTATGGTTCTACGTTGTATAAAAAATACCAAACAGGAGGATTTATCAGTGAATTACTTATGAGGAGGGCTGATTCTTCAGAAACAGATGACGCTGCCAGATTCTACTATTTGGGATATGATTATGTTGTTGATGATGTGAAAATGCTACAAAATTTCGATTTTATGGGATTCGCTTTTCATCAACCAACAACGATTTCAACAACGCAGCTATATGTCGAGGGAGGCAGTATATATGCTGCCCGTTCGGATGGGACATTATGGAAGGGTCATAAGCCTATTTGGGATCGGGAATTTACGTATGAAACCGAAGAGGCCGTTGATAATCTAACTGTCGGCGAGACGGACGGCACTAATCGAGTTGCTGAATGGACTGAAGCGGGACTCCAGCTTAAAGGGACTACTGTAAAGGTATGATAGATGGCCAGAATAAACAACATCTATGTTGATGGATACTCATCTGCGTCTAGCACCCCCGTTATAGACAATATGAACCCAGTCATTACCTGGGAATTCATTGATGTCACTTCGAGTGTCGATCAGGCAGCCTTCGATATTCGCATTGGATCTGGTGACACCCATCTGGGAAGCAGCTTATATGCGGGGGATTATCTCGATGAAACAGGAATACAAAGCCAGGCTTCGGTCTTTGAGTTCATTGACCACAACCTAGAGAGAGGCAAAACATACGGTTGTCAAGTCAGAGTTCGAACGACAGACCACGACTATACACCATGGAAGGGCACCACTTTCAGAGTAAACCGGCTTCCTTATCTTGTTGGCTGCCGTTTAAGCCCGGCTAATCCTACCATTTTCGGACATATAGATTTATTGTATAGCTATTTTCATTTGGATGATAATGAGGAGTCCGGCACCAAAGTTAGATGGTACAAGAACGGCATTCTCCAGCCGGAACATAATGATGTTCATACAGTTTCTCTGAGCTATCTAAGGGCAAACGATTCGTGGCTAGCCCGAGTAACCCCTTCAGACGGTATAAGTTTCGGAGAAGTATACGAAACGAATACAGTTACAGTAAGTGGGGCCGCCCAAACTTATGGTACAGTCACTATAACGCCCGCCAGTCCTACGGTAGATGATGTCTTGCGGGCCAGTTATGATATCACTGGCTTTAGCTCAGAGTATGATGAAGTAGACCTTACAGATAGCGAAACTGTAATTATCTGGAAGAAAAATGGTGTAATTGTAGATGATGAAAATCAGGAGTATATCAGATTAAGCATGTCTGCCGGAGATGTTATAACTGCTGTTGGGCAATTAACCATCAATGATTTGACCATCCTACAGAACGAAAGTTCGGCTAAAATAATTGCGTCTCCGTCTTGGTATATCTACAATCTTAAAGTTAATGGTAGTTCTGAAGCCATAGAAATAGCCGATTTAACACCTGTCTTGGAATGGCAAGTCTATAAATCTGACGAAGACACGAAGGACAGGCCTACATATCGCAGGGTTCTGGTCACAAAAACTCCTGCGATTGATGGTCCGGTTTATGATTCTGGGCTAGAGGAATATAAAGGCGATACGGCCGTAATACCGCCTAGCGTTTTGGAGCTTGGGCAATCGTACTATGTTCATGTAGGAGTCGCCGACTCTGGCCCGATTGATGATGTTGATGATTTCACTTCTGCCCGAATCACAGTCTCTGGCTCAAGCTGGGAGGAAAATGTTAGCAACTCTACCGGTTGGACGATAGAGTTTAAGCTGAGCCTTGAAAGCTCTAGTGACAACATGGGCCTCTATATCCATGATGGGACCTACTTTTGCTCTTTGGTCTTTAGTAACAGAAGCATAACTTTTGTTTCAGATACAGCCGTTATCTATAATTATCCATCCTCTGAGCCGGGCTTAACATCACCGAAAGTCTTCAGGGTTTCAGCCCAGGGAGATGATCTGAAGGTCTTTATTAGAAATCAGCTAGTTATTGACGCTGTTGGTCTGTTAACCAACCGTTCAAACACTAGAAGTCTCGAATATGGAGATATAGACTCGAAAGCTGGCGGCGGAACAACTGCTGGATCTAATACTGCCACCTGGTACTTCTTCCGCTACACGACTAACGGAGCAGCCGGATTTGCTGGGGCCACTGTTAACCTGAACACGAGATACTTCGAGAGGGTCGGGCAGCTTTTGGGCGGTTCAATCGACTTCATTCACGATAATTTGATAGCATGGACTCCGGCTACAAGCACTGAATCCACTAAGTTAATCCGGTTTAATGAAAATGCCGAAACCTATAGACTGCAAGCAGTCTTGAAAAACTACTCTCCAATATCATCTATACATATTGATCGTGACAGGAGAAAATACATAGGGACGGCTAACGGGGTCAATGTTGTTTATGGAGAAAAGCACGACAAGGACTACACTCTAACGACTGAGCCACCGATGGATATCGCGGCCAGCGATTTCGATAGGGTCTCCAACGTTCCCGATTCCCAGTTGAGCTTTGTCGAACCTTCTGTCAAAGATGATTGGATGACTTTCGATACAAGAGATGGCAACCACTTCGAACCATATGGTCCATATGGACCATATGGTTCGAAGTGGTTGCCATCTCTTGTATCGAAAGTCATCCAATCATCTTTG
>Ga0180437_10002650_pt1 | contig 28036 bp, 35 predicted proteins | sample SS_ome_4_FD_132410 | JGI IMG/M metagenome (GOLD analysis project Ga0180437, IMG submission 132410) | Hypersaline lake sediment archaeal communities from the Salton Sea, California, USA - SS_3_D_1 metaG | ecosystem: Environmental > Aquatic > Non-marine Saline and Alkaline > Hypersaline >...
AAATTATCTTTTTATAATTGCGGCTCTGCAAAGGAGATTATCATGAGAGCCCAAAGAATAGTAGAGGCATACTTGCATCTGATATCTACAAGTGCTGAAAAAGAAGTAGAGAGATTCCTAAAATCTTTCCTGCCAGGAACAGAGTTTGCCGGTAAACTAAAGGCTGTAGGCGGGTATGTAAGAGATGAGTACCTCAGCCTTATTAAGAATGATCCATCTATTGAGTCCAAAGATTTGGACATAGTAGTGAATATGAGAGACGGGGCCGAGAAGGTCACTAATTTTATCTATGATACTTTTAATAAAAAAACTCTATGGGATAAGGTAAAAGAGCTCTTCTCTGGAACCTCGAATAACCCGGTATCTAAGCCCAGACAGCTTGGAAAAGGATACCCCATTTGGCAGATAACCTTCAAAAAGGACATTACCTACAAGAGTGAAAAGTACCATACGCGTGGCGCTGTCATCGAGTTTGCTGATACAATGAAAGAGGTATTTCCTGACCCATCTTCAAGACAGAGACAGACCTTACCAGCGGACCTCAAGGAGGATATAGAACGTAGGGACTTCACAGTAAATATGCTTTTGAAGGATATGACCACGGGAGAAATCGAAGATGCTACCGGTGTAAGTAAGGAAGACATCGCTAAAGGTATTCTCAGGGGTCATCCTGGCGTATCCCTGGATAAAATATTTAATGATGACCCCCTTCGGATGCTGCGCCTCATCAGGTTTCAGGCCAAGTATGGCTGGGATATACCACGCTCTGTTCTCAAAACGGTTAAAAGGAACGCTGACCGAATAGAGATCATATCTTCTGAGAGAATAAAAGAAGAACTCGAAAAAATAATGAAATTGGGTAAGCTGAAAAAAGCTGTCAAAATCATGAGCGCTACGGGTCTCCTCAAACATGTGCTTCCTGAGGTTGAAGCCCTCAAGGGGGTAAAACAACCAGAGAAACACCATTCAGAGGGGGATGTTTATAGGCACACCCTGATGGTCCTCGATAACACGAAACCGGGCATAGAGTCTCAGTTAGCCGCGCTACTCCATGATATTGGAAAACCTAAAACTCAAGATCTCTTAGAGGATAAGATTACTTTCTATGGGCATGACGACGTTGGTTCTGAAATTGCTGCAGCTATTCTGAAGAGGCTCAAATTCGATAACAAAACCATCGATAAAGTAAAAAAGATGGTTAAATATCATATGAGGGCTCACCGTATTGGGGATAAGCCTTCAGTGAAAACTCTAAGAAAGTTCGTCCGGGATGTCGGCGAGGAGACAATAGATGCCGTCTTAGACCTCTCCCGTGCAGATGAATTAGGTAGGATACCTAGTTCAGAAAATATCCCGGATCTCCGAAAAAAAATAGAGGAAGCCAGAAAATTACCAATCAAAGCTGAGCCCGTACTCGATGGAAAAGAAATAATGAAACTTTTAGGCCTGAAGTCAGGACCGGATGTAGGGAAAGCAAAAAAACTTCTGACTGATATTGCAGACGACTATGCTGAGAAAGGTAAAAGATTAACGAAATCAAGGGCAAAGAAAGAATTACTCAAGCAATTTGGCGGTAAAAAGACTCTTGCATCTAATTTGAGGATAATAGCTTATAACTTAATTGATAATACCCCTTGATTTTAGTTCTGAAAAGGTGTATACTAATAGCGAACCATAGAGGTCATTATGAAGACAAAGAACTCCCTGACATCAGTCCTTAATAACGCGGCCACCGAGGCCAATGGTACGGAAGGACTGTACCTATAGGGAGTCTTTGTTTCCATCCGAAGATCCAAAGGCTCCCTGAACCGGGGAGCCTTTTTTATTTTGTTCTTTGACATCTTTATTTCTGCTGATAAAGTACCTATCATTTGATACTGGGAGGTAGCTCAGTTGGCAGTAGCTCGTGACTGTTAATCACGCGGTCGTGGGTTCGACCCCCACCCTCCCAGCCAAATTTTTGAAATTAGGCCTCGTCGTCTAGTGGTCTAGGATAGATGGTTCTCAACCATCAGACATGGGTTCAATTCCCGTCGGGGCTAAAAATAAGGAGCTCTTTTTGGATAACGTGTTGGGTATCGTATCCCTAATCGACATAGAGAAGTATCTTATGACAGAAAAACTTCTCAGGGACAGCTACGATATCATCACATGCCCCAATGGGGTGCTCATTAATAATAAAGCACCTTAACGAAGCGCTACCTATAAGTGCAAGATTAAGAATATCAACAGAACTGGTACCATGAAAATTATCTTCCTTGATATCGATGGTGTCGTCTGTACGGACAGGACAAGATTCTGCTATTTTGACCCTATCTGTATGAGACGTCTTAACACCATCCTGGAACGTACAGGTGCTAAAATCGTAGTAACGAGCACCTGGAGGAAGGGCCTGACGGTTAACAATCTCAAAGAGCTTTTCTGCAGTGGGGGCGACCGTTGGGGTTGTTATGTGGCTAATCCGGAACCATTTGATGGATCCAGCATCATAGGCAAAACGCCATCTTTTTCAATAAATGAGAAGGAAGAGGATAAAAAAGATGGTAAGCCTTTCGGTCGAGGCTCAGAGATAGACTTCTGGTTAGATAACGCCAAGAAGAATGGATTCGAGATCGATAGCTATATTGTTCTCGATGATGACTCTTACGATATACCCCCGCATATGGATAGACTTGTTAAAACGGATAGCAGGAAGGGTATACGTAACGAAGACGTTAAAAAAGCTATCGACCTATTGATAGGAGAAGAAGAATGATTTTAACTTTTCTTGGTAGCGGATCCGCATTCTGTATGGACAATTTCCAATCGAACGCTCTTATTCAGACCCCTTCCGGAAAGAAAATGCTCTTTGATTGTGGGGGAGATATTAGATGGTCCTTGAAAGAGCAGGGCCTTTCAGCTTTAGACATAGATGCTATCTATGTCTCTCATCTTCATGCGGACCACATCGGCGGCCTGGAATACATGGCCTTTCTGAATTACTTCTGCAAGACCGTAAACACGGGATTCAGGCCAAAGTTGTTTGCAAATTCCATGTTAATCAAAGACCTTTGGAATCAATCCTTGCGGGGTGGCTTGGATTCCATTCAGCTTAAGGATGCCACTCTGGAGACCTTCTTTGATACGGTCGGGGTTCCCAACAATGCTTCATTCGAATTTGATGGGTGCGTATTCAAACCTGTTCAAACTATACACGTTATTGCTGATGCTACTTTTGTGAAATCTTTCGGATTGAAATTTAAGGATCCTATCAGTGGGACATCAATCTTTATAACTTCAGATACCCAATTTGCCCCGACTCAGCTGAAAGACTTCATAAAAGGGGCTGATGTCGTTTTCCATGACTGTGAGACATCACAACATCAGAGCGGGGTCCACGCGCATTATGAGGACTTAAAGACCCTGGCACCAGAGTTGAAAAAGAAAATATGGCTCTATCATTACAACACCCTCAAAGACCTTCCCGATGCAAGAGCTGACGGTTTTTCTGGCTTTGTTAGTAAAGGTCAGAAGTTCGAATTTTAGATTGTATCGATACTCGATAAAGCCCATGTAGCTCAGTTGGTAGAGCACATCCTTGGTAAGGATGAGGTTCATCGGTTCAAGCCCGATCGTGGGCTCCATTACAATAAGGGGTAAACATGAAGCGTATAATCGTTGTTGTTTCGATTCTATCCCTTGTTAGCTGCTCCTCGAATAGGTCCTTCATCAAAGCTGTAGACAGTTATACACGAGTTATCCTGCCCGAGTACAGGAACTATGTCCAAAATGACCAAAATCTGGATAGCGATTCAAAAAGAATAAGAATCCAGACTGCTGAACAGTTCCAAAAACTCGTGAATCAAGCAGATTCCACGGCAGCAGGAGACTGAAAAGTGAATAATGAAACTATTGAGAAGTTGCAGCAAGAGATTTTTGGGCTCATGCGTGAAAGCGTGAGTGACCTGTGGTTTGAAGAAGACCAGGAGTTTCTAAAACAACTATCTCTTGATGTAGCCAGAGAAAAGGTTTTATCCATTACCTCTGACCATCCCGAAAAGCATCAGATTAATTTGATGCACCTTGCAGCTATGGTAAATGGTGTTATAGCGACGAGGGGCCTAAAAATAAGAAGATTCAAGAGGGCCTATTTCATAAAAGCCCTCGAAATAATCATAAAGACTATTGCTGTCCCTCTTCTTAAGGCATCAGTGGAAAAAAAGGCCTCGTAGGATAGTGGTCTAGTCCAACGGCCCTTCAAGCCGTACACCCCGGTTCAATTCCGGGCGAGGCTATATTCTCATTTTTGGGGAGCTGAGAAAGATCGATGAGCTCTTTAGCCTTTTTTACAATTCGTTCTTTGCTCTTAGGGCTTATAGTTATGAGAATGCCCGTGCGCTTGTACACCTCATCTATGACCTGTTTTCCTGTCATTCCCATGAACTCGCCATCGTCCCTTGTAGCCTTTTCAGGCTTAGTTTCGATGGGATGACGAGGAATAGGTAGGGATGCCATCTCATAGAGGAGATTCCAAAGCATAAAAGGATTCTGGTCAGAGATTTCTATAGTTTTATCTCTCTGAAAATCACCGGGATTTTTGAGAGTGCCAGTAGAAATCCTGAAGACTCCGCCGCCAGATTCTGAGATAAGAAGAAGTGTGTCTGCCATACCGGAAAAATAAAGTATGGAAGGATCTCATATCAATAGCGCCTGGGGTCGTAGCAACGCTGGCAGCGTTGAGGTCGCCGGTTCGATCCCGGCCGATTCCATTTTTCTATGGGGCCATAGCTCAATTGGGAGAGCGCCTGCTTTGCAAGCAGGAGGTCGTCGGTTCGATCCCGACTGGTTCCATACTTTTTGTAAATAATACCCATTATCGATAGATTATTATGAATGTAACCCGTTGGGAACATTAGAGTTGCTTGTAAGCGAAAAATTCATCTTGCCGTAGGGTTTTTCCCGATTGTATGATCCAGCTGAAAAGTAAGCTGCAACCTTCATCCGGGAAAAGATAAAATGTATGACGATGATTATGAGAGCCACCATCTTGAAATGATGAGCTGCTTCAGCGGATTTGATGATGAGGTAGACGAAGACGACGAAGACCAGAGTATTGAGATGGATACGTTTTCATTAGAGGATAATGAGGAGGATGATATTTGGGACTGATGCGGAAGTAGCTCAGGTGGTAGAGTTCCTGCTTCCCAAGCAGGTTGTCGCGGGTTCGAACCCCGTCTTCCGCTCCATTGTAATCTAGCGGGATTAATTCAGTGGTAGAATGCAACCCTTCCAAGGTTGACGCCGTCGGTTCGAACCCGACATCCCGCTCCATTAACCCTTTGCGACAGTAATTCAGTGGTAGAATGCTACCTTGCCAAGGTAGATGTCGCCGGTTCAATCCCGGCCTGTCGCTCTCAAAGGATTTTACATGAGATTTCTATACGCTACGGATCTTCACGGCAATCAAAGAAAATACGATGATGTCTATCAGTATGCTTATGATAACGGTATAGACCTTATTCATATTGGGGCAGATATTCTACCAAAAGGTCCTGAGATATTAAAAGAACAAAAAGCATTCATAAGAAATTACCTCAAGGAATTCTATCTAAAATGCTCCGAATCGGGTATAAAGGTCCTGGCTTTCTTCGGAAATGATGATATCTATACCCGAAAGAGATACCTCCTCGAATATGCGTCTCTTCTCGATGAAACCCCGGTAGGGTCCTTCAAAATCCGCCACTTGTGGGCACGTTCGCGAGCCCAAAAACCCGCCGGAAGTACCCGCCGAGTTTCCCGGTAGCAAACCCGATCGGCGGCAGGTTTTTTGCCTTCAGGAAGGCCAATGGTGTTAAATCCCGTAGACCCGCATGTTAAATGTTGCATCGGCAAGCAGCAAATAATTTCCCGGCAACAACCAAGACAACTCATTAAATAATAATGGCTTACGAATGAATGCAGAAATTGTCTCGGTGCTCAATGTTAAATGTTGATCCCCGGCAACTGCCTCCTCATAGGGGTAATTGGTGCGCTTGCGGATGACGGGTTCCTGCTGGGGAGGGGGTGAATAACCGTCCATTCACCTGGCACGTCTGTCGCCCAATTTCATGTGGCTGCTTGAAACGCAGGTGCCGGAGTGCTCGGTCCGCAAATTCGGGGAGTGGCTTGGCCTGGATACCTCGATGGATGCGCAGACGGTGATGGATGAGATTGTGCGCCGGAAAGCACGACGGTAAATGGGGTTCGGCGGCTACTTTTTTACTGCTTATGGGTATGTCCCTGATTATCGCTTCGGGTTAAAAACAGCATGCAAAATAGACCATCAGGGATGGTTTCTTGAGGAACCCTATACCGGTAAGCCCGTCGATGTCACCGATGGGGGCTTCGTTGTGGTTGAAGACCCCCATGAATATTTCAAGAACAAGGGCACCATTGAAGATGATCTCAAGACATTTCCTGGAGGGCCGAAAGTAATAGCTGCGATTCATTGCCCCCCATCAGGCCTGAACCTTGATGTGTGTCTGGGTTATAGGAGAGTCGGGTCAGATTCCGTCAGAAAATGGATAGAAAGAGAACAGCCGCTACTCGTCCTCTGCGGCCATATACACGAGTCTCCGTGGGTGAGTAATACATGGAAGGCCAAACTCGGTAATACCACTATTATTCAGCCAGGCCAGGATAACCCTGGGACGGTCTTTGTAGATATAAAAATCGGTAAAAGGGTAGAGGCTAAGAGGCTTGTAGTTTGAGGTAGGCCTCTACGATACTTCTGGCCTTTTTGGCGGGCTTTGTATGTTGAGTGTGCTTGGCCCTTGAGAGGAGCCTTAGATTCGAGGGTCTGTTGTCCAATTTATTACCATTTATGTGATCTATGTTCTCATTATATTTTAGGGGCCTTCCAAGCTTTTTCTCCATAATATACCGGTGCTCATAAATGTACCGGCCATCTATGTAAGTCTTGCCCTTATAGCCCTTAGGGGGCTTTATCATATAGTAGCCATCACCGCTGATGAGCTTTTCTCCGGGGGCTTTTGTAGCGGTTTTCATACCTAAGTCGTTCATATAAATAGATTATCAGTGCCGACATAGCTCAAATGGCTCAGAGCACTTGATTTGTACTCAAGTTGTTGCGGGTTCGACTCCTGCTGTCGGCTCCATATTCTGCCGGTATAGCTCAAAGGTAGAGCAGCTGTTTCGTAAACAGCAGGTTTTCGGTTCAAATCCGGATACCGGCTTTATTTTTCAATAATCTTTTACTACCATTATTCAGGTAAAACTGAACATATGGAAAAGACCTTGGAAACTCTTGAAGAGTATTACGAAGAGATGGAACAGGAAGTTCGCCTCAAACGTCTCTCATTCTATACTGGTGTACGTTCCTACTTATTTAGTGAGATAACGAGAAAATCTGGTGGTGTCCAGCAATGGAAATATATACTGGGCATTTGCAATAGACATCGAAACGGAGAGGTTATATCATTAAATAAGAGAACCGAACGGGTACTCTGGAAACTCGTTGAATACTACAATTCTGAAGAAGGCCTTGATATTATTAGAGAGCTCGGAATATACCCGCCTGACCATCCTGACGATATCAAAGACTGGGTCCAAAGTTCAAAGACAACTAGAGAACTGAATAGCATCATCTTCAAATATGTGCTGAGGAAATATCGATATAAACCTTTCTAAAGGGGGCGGAGAGGGCCAGAAGGAACAACCGAAGAATCCTAATCCAGCTATCAAGCCACTTAGATTCTTGAGAATAGATGGAAAGACAATCAGGGCTGTAGATGCCAAAGACCCCTTTTTTTAGTCAGAACATTTTTTCTATTGACATGGCCCGGAATTTGATGTATACTTACAGAGAATTTGAACAAAGTAGGAGTTATGCGTTCAGTTACCCCCAGAAGCATGCATTTAAGGAGTTCACACGCGGACCTTAGTCTGTCGTTGTGCTCCTATTTTATTATGCTAAGCACGGCGGGGGATCCAAGCTAACTGATACCAAAAATAAGGAATCAGAGGACCCCCGCCAGAGAAATCAGGCGGGGGTTTTTGTTTTTAAGGAGTTGTACTGGGGTAATACATGGAGGATGATTTTAGTGCCGCTTTAGCTCAGTCGGTAGAGCAACGGACTGAAAATCCGTGTGTCCGCAGTTCAACTCTGCGAGGCGGCACCATCGTTCTTTGAAATATTAGGGTCACACTCCCTAACTATGCGGGCGTACATTCATGAAGGTTCAATTCCTTCTCCCCCCACCATTTTTATGGGGGGATAGCCGAATTGGTACAGGCAACAGTCTCAAGAACTGTGAAAAATTGTGCTCGATGACTAGAGTGTGACTCTTTTAACTTTGCGGTCGTGGTGGAATTGGTATACGCGCTAGGTTGAGGGCCTAGTGGAGGCTACTCCATGCTGGTTCAAGTCCAGTCGACCGCACCATTTTTGATGGCCGGGTGGTGGAACTGGTAGACACTTTGGACTTTGAAAGGAGTTTTTTCTGACCTATTCCGGTTGCAAGATATAGGTCTAAAAACACCGTATTGAGCTTAATGCCGGAAACGGTATTAATGCAGGGGGCTAAAACGGGGAAACCTTCCAAGTAATGTTGATGGCAATCCCGTGCTAGGTTAAAAAACCGAGTGTAGAGACTGTACACCCCCTACCTAAATCGTAAGACATGGTAAAGAGACAGTCCAGACCACAAACAGAAGTTTTCTGGCAGTGAAAACTGTAGTGGTAAGAAAATCCAATGGACCTTGTGTCCGTACGGGTTCGAGTCCCGTCCCGGCTACCATTTTACATAAGAAAGGAGGACCGCATGTTGTAACACTCAATAAGGAGCTACAGCATGTCAAGGTCTTACAGAGAGCCCTGGTTCTTAGACGGTTACGGAAAAAAGTCTACCAAGTTTAAGAAGCGTGAGGCTAATCGTAGGGTCAGAAATTCTGACAATGTACCAAATGGAAAGTCTTATCGTAAATACTATGACCCTTGGAATATAAGGGACTGGAAGTATCATTGGGACTCTAAACCACTTATATGGTACTATGGCGGAGAACAAATTGTAAACGAGCCTATGCCAGAGTGGCGAGCGAGAAGAAAATAAGCCCAGGTGGCGGAATTGGTATACGCGGCAGCCTCAAACCCTGCTGAGAATACTCGTGCCCGTTCAAGTCGGGCCCTGGGCACCAAGTAAGGCTGGGTGGCGGAATTGGTATACGCGCCAGACCTAGGATCTGGTGAGGAAAACTCGTGCAGGTTCGATGCCTGTCCCAGCCATGAAAGTATGGAGGAGTGGCCGAGAGGCTTAAGGCGTCGGTTTGCTAAACCGATGTGGCAAAACCACCACAGGTTCGAATCCTGTCTCCTCTGCCAGTTATGACGTGGTGGCCGAGTGGTCGAAGGCAGTGGTCTGCAAAACCATTTGACGGGAGTCACGCGCTGGTTCAAATCCAGTCCACGTCTCTTTTATGGAGAGATAGGATAATCGGTAATCCAGTAGTCTTGAAAACTACCGGCCATTGGCCTTCGGGGTTCGAGTCCCCGTCTCTCCGCCAAGTTCTTTGACATTCTGGGTTGTACAAGAACATACATGGTGATTGTAGCTCAATAGGTTAGAGCACTGGACTGTGGCTCCAGAGGTTGGGGGTTCGAAACCCCTCGATCACCCCAAGATTTCGCTCAGGTGGTGGAAGTGGTAGACACGCGAGTTTCAGGAGCTCGTGGGGGCAACTCCATGCTGGTTCAAATCCAGTCCTGAGCATTAATCAAAAATTATAGCGGGGTGTAGCAGTGGTAGCTTTTCGGGCTCATAACCCGAAGGTCGCCGGTTCGAGTCCGGCCCCCGCAACCATTTCTACCGGAGTAGCACAGTTGGTAGTGCGGTACCCTCATAAGGTATGTCAGTCGGCGGTTCAAGGCCGCCCTCCGGTACCAGTCATTAAGGGAGTGCGCCAGAGGCGGTGAGCTGGGGCGGACTGTAAATCCGTTGTCTTACGACTAGGAAGGTTCGAATCCTTACACTCCCATTATTCTGGGCGTATAGTTCAGCTGGTTAGAACGCCTCTCTGATAAGGAGGAGGTTCCCTGGTTCAAGTCCAGGTACGCCCACCATTTTCTAGAGGAGAAGGTCCGGAAGGTCGAGGAACCGAATTCGAAATTCGGCAGGGCCCTAGGCCTCAGAGGTTCGAGTCCTCTCTTCTCCGCTTACAGCATAAAACATTATATTCTAGGTCAGGAGTTACCCTATGGACTATCAGCTTATCGTTCGGATACCAATGAAGGCTATGGACGATATCGCTGCGAGGGAAAAGGCTCAGGAGATTGTAGGGGAATTGAAATTCCTAGAGAACAAAACAGTCAAACTCCAGCGGCTTGAACCTAAAAGTCAGCCCATAGGTATTGCGTTAACATTAACATCCAAGCAGGTAGGTGTATGAACGGTAATGGAGACCCTTCGCTCAGAGAACTAAATCAGAGAATCAACCACCCTGAAGACTATGATGAAGAAAGAAGGGGTGACGAGGATTTCAATCACAGAGAAGACGATTACAACCGTCGGGATGATTACATCAACAGGAAGATCGAGATCTTCCGGGAGCTTGTGGACGACGCCAGATCCGGTAAAATCAAATATGTTGAAAAGAACTACAAGTTCGATTTCGTCTGGAACGGAAAGCAGCTTTGCTCTCCCATTACCGTCGATTGGAAAGTCGTTCTGAACGATAATACGATCATAATGTTGTTCTATCGGAGGAACTCAATTACTCCGGAAGAAATTATCAAGAGGAGACTTTTGAACGTCTTGTACAACCTTGGTGTCGACGAGAGAGACTAAGGAGAGGTGTCCGAGTGGTCTAAGGAGCACGCCTGGAGAGCGTGTGTGCCAAAAGCACCCCGAGTTCGAATCTCGGTCTCTCCGCCATAGAGATGTGCGCCCGTAGCTCAGCTGGATAGAGCAACTGCCTTCTAAGCAGTAGGTCGCAGGTTCGAATCCTGCCGGGCGTGCCATATTTTTGCCCCTATAGCTCAGGGGATAGAGTACTGGTTTCCTAAACCGGGTGTCGCACGTTCGAATCGTGCTAGGGGCATATGAACTATCAGCAGAAGAAAGGAGTCGTAATGACAATAAAATATTACGAAGAATACGATACGCTCTGTTAACACTTATTCGCAGAAAGGATTAGTCCCCGCTATGTATTCTGTAGTCGTTCTTAACCGCAATTACGAGTACTGGACCGAAGTAGACCTCAAGAAAGCCATCAAGTGGCTTGTGAAGGATAAGATTGAGGTACTCGTATCCAAGGACGACGAAGAGGTCCGCAGCTTCGAAGTAAGATTCAAGATTCCTCTCGTCGTAAGGCTTGTCCACTTCGTTTCATATCGTATCAAGTCTGACAGGGTCCCTTACAGTGACCACGGGGTCTACAACAGGGACAAGAACCAGTGTCAGTACTGGCACTATACCAAAGACGGTAAAAGGTTCGCCTATACTTGTACGGAGAACGAAAGGACGATTGACCACGTCACCCCCAGAGAGAAGGGTGGTGCAACATCTTATGAGAACTGCGTATGCTGTTGCAGGCATCACAATGTCGTGGTCAAGCGTAACAAGCTACCGGAGGAGGTTGGTCTTGAACTCATTCGGAAGCCAGCAGTACCGACCGTAAGGAAGGGTGATTACGCTGTATTCAGGTTCGCCTACAACCCGAATAAGATATCTCACCGTTTCTACGTCGATAAAATCCTGAAGCCATACGTAGCAGGGGCCTGATTGGCCCCTTTTTTATTTGGAGATGACCTATGGCCCTTCCAATAAAAGACACGCCTATACTACGTGGAAAAGACGCAGAACGGTTCAGAGACAGATTAAAGGATTCTAAGAAGAGAAGGGTCTCTTCAGAAGACTACAGAAGGGCCATAAACACGTATAGAAGAGCCCTAGAAAACGGTGTTACCCTATAGTGACCGACTTCCTCACGGCCACGGGGACATTCGTTTTCGTATCAAGAACCCACGTATACGTCTCCTTATATACTCCTATCGTAGGAGATATAGAACCCTTAGTCTGACCCATCTGAGCATCGGTTGTTGTTGCAGCCATGGCGGCCTCCTTTGTTACTCTTACGAAAATATCAATAATTTATTAATAATTCCTGCGCTTGTGGTAACCGCAGAAGGTCTGCGGTATTTTGTCTTACCCGGTACAAGCACAGGAGGTGTGCCATGTTACGCTTCTCTCGTCCCCTATTCTTCCCCCAACTCATTCATCTCGAAGACGTTAGCTTCAAGCCTGGATCTGAAGAGTCTGGGTCTACATCTATCTACAAGCTCGACTGGAGCTCTGTAGATGATAGGAAAATGAAATCCTACACTTTTGGAGAATTCCCCGGTACGCTTCCAAAAACGTACAATGAATGGGTAAAGGACTTCCTTTTCGCCATCCCTACAATGTATCTGGACCAGATACGTTATTCTGTAAGGCAGGCTGTCTTCGAATGGAACGCAGAACTTCGTTTCGATACCATGATACGCGAGATATGTCTATCACCGGCAATAACCCATATTCAGGTGGCCTTCAAGTTACTAGCTGACTGTCTCTATGACAAAGAGACTAATTACTTCTATCGCAATCCTGATAAGAAAGTGGCCCCATATGCAATGCTCTACAAATTTTGGACCTTTCAAACTGGTGATGGCCTTATAAGGGAACATTCAGCTTTCAATAAATTAGAGCCCCTTGTCTCAAAGGACCCAGCTAATAACGATGACAGCATCTCTTTCACCTGTCGCACATTTCTTAACGACATTGCCGCATTCGAAAGAGATGCCTTCAAACCCAGAAGAATGGGAGAGGGTGTCATGGGTCCTTGTATTAGTGCTTTCGATATCACGTGCATCAAGCCGAGTGACCTAGATTTCAAGAGTTTCAAAAACGCCATGGGTCTTGAGCTATTAAAGTCCCAATGGGATAATAGCCGGTCAAACGGTATTTTGAACATTGACTGCGGTAATCTCAGAAACATCGGCAAGACAACCTTTATGAGGGAGCTTATAAAAAAGTATCGGGAGAAGTGTGGCACAGGAGTTGATGTGATGATGATGGTAGGAGATGTCCAGCAGGCACAATCTTATAAGGATCTTGTGGATGCTGGTATCATTACTTCCGTTGTCATTGCGAATCTGAGAACGTCATGGAGCAAGGATATCTTCAGTCAGGCTGATTGGAACTCGGATACTATATTGGCCTTCTCTGACGAGGTACCGGACGCAGTTTCCTATGTTTCTGCCAGCAAACATCCTATTACGTATGTATGTGGATTCTACAGTTGTCCAAGAGAAACTCCATTAGCTTCATCTGAGTCCACGAAAACACTAAGCATATCCGGGTCAAACCCGAATATCATATCGATTACCTGACTTTAAAGTTTCAGAAAAATTTTTCATTTTAGGTATTGACTTTAAGCCCAGAATAAGGTATTATTGTCAGTATGAGCACTGTAATTCAGATAGTACGCCGGGTCAAACGTGACCGTATAGATCGCTGGGTTAAGCGTGACCGGGCGGGGTCTGTCTGAATTAGAGTTTAAATTCTGAAACAGAAGACCCGCCCGAGAAATCAGGCGGGTCTTTTTATTTATGCCCTCGTAGCGCAGTGGTAGCGCAGCGGTCTTTTAAACCGTGGGTCCCAGGTTCAAATCCTGGCGGGGGTACCAGATATGCACCCATGGCTCAATGGTAGAGCAATCGGCTCTTAACCGATGGGTTGAAGGTTCGAGTCCTTCTGGGTGTACCATTTTTGAGGGGCTTGATGGCCTCCTATGAGTTATACGCCCCTGTAGCTTAACTGGATAAAGCGTCTGGCTACGGACCAGGAGAGTCCGGGTTCAAGTCCTGGCAGGGGTGCCACCAAATCCGAAAGGAGGGAGGACATGAGTACAATACTCTAAACAGGGGGTGTTACTCATGTCTCATCCGAAGGACAAAAGGGATCGTTTTCTCAAAAGCGAGTACAAGGGGAGAAAGCGTGCTTTTGGTGATCCCCTTTTATCAAAGGAGGAGATTCCTCGATGGATTAGGCTGCACAGGAATACGACCAAAATGTGCTCCTGTACCATGTGTGGGAATCCCAGAAAGAAATTGAAGGAGATTACCGTTCAGGAAAAAAGAGAAAATGACCGGGATCGTAGCTCAGATGGTTAGAGCACTACCTTGACATGGTAGGGGTCGCCTGTTCGAATCAGGCCGGTCCCATATAGCTCATCTGCCACGTGTAGAAAGAGTATGAGTGCCGTCTTTAAAGGGCGTCACTTGCGTCCCTGTAGTTCAATTGGATAGAACGTCGGCCTCCGGAGCCGAAGGTTGATGGTTCGAGCCCATCCAGGGACACTTTAGATAATCTACTGATATAAGGATTCCATTCAGCCCCTAGAGGAGGTTCCATGGAATCCTTGAGAGATTATCTAGAACAGTTACTGACTGAAAGAGTCAGGGAGTCTTTCAAAAAAATTCACACTTGCTGGACCGAGGAAATGGTTCAGGAAGAAGTGAAGATAGAAATGGAAGAGATTGAATCCAGGGTGCTGGATATAGTAAAATTGATAGCAAACGGGGACCGGTAGTTCAGTTGGTTAGAACGCTGGCCTGTCAAGCCAGAGGTCGCGAGTTCAAGTCTCGTCCGGTCCGCCAATTTTTAGGCGGGTTCGTTAGCGGCTAAACGGTCGGTCTCCAAAACCGATCCCGAGAGTTCGAGTCTCTCCCCGCCTGTTCACTTTTGATAGTATGCGGGTCGTTAACTCAGTTGGTTAGAGTGTCGGACTCATAATCCGTTAGTCGGGGGTTCAAGTCCCTCACGACCCACCAAGTTCGTCGGGCTCTTAGCTCAGCTGGTACAGAGCACCTGCCTTACAAGCAGGGGGTCACAGGTTCGAATCCTGTAGGGCCCATTTAAAAGAAAGATAAAATGATCCAAATCTGAGGAATCCCTCATTTATGAGAGGGGCTCCTTTTTCGGAAGCAAGGCTATCGCAGGAGGTCTATATGAATCGGATATCAGATGGAGAGCTCATATTAAACAGGGATATACTGATTGCTAAAGAGAATGAGCTCATTGAACTGGCAAAGAAAGAACCCGGTCTATATCTGAATCTTGGATGTGGTCAGAAAACATTTGATTCCTGGGATAATCTAGACCTCTACTCAACTAGTCCTCGTGTAATAAAAGCTGATATCTGCAATCTTTCCTCTTATCTGGACTCTTCTGTAAGAGCCATTTATTCCGCCCATTCGATAGAGCACCTAAGTTTCCAGAAAGCTCTAGCCGCTCTAAAGGAGTGGCACAGGGTTTTGGTGCCCGGTGGAACTCTTCTTTTATTATGTCCCGACGTGGACCTCATAGCTCACATGCTACTTGAGACAGATCCAAAAGACTTTGGATATCATTGGTATCTTAGGACTCTCTACGGTTATCAAATTCAGCCTGGTACAGATATGTTATCAGAAAGCGCCCCGGTGGATTTGGGACAATTTCACACATGTGGCTTCAGCATGAGATACTTCTCAGTTCTCATGCCTGTACTTAAGTTCGAGATAAAGGATATGAAGCAGTACGACGGTTTCAGGACACCAAGTGTTTACGTTGAAGCAGTTAAATCCCTTGAAAATTAATGATTTAATAGATATAATCTAAGTAGATAAATATCCTGCCTATTAAATCCAGATCTACATACTTGTGGTCTTATTAACAAGAGGAGGGCATCATGCTTTCACTACTAGCTGCTCTTGTTATTAGCATCGTTTATGTAGACTCATCCGACGCGTATACGAGGCTTTTAACCACAGTTGAGAGGCATTATATCAAACTACAGCAAGACTATGATAGTATGGCTAAGGCCAACAGATACAGGTGGGAAATTGTTCCTATAGATGAATTTCCCTATCATTGCTCAAATTATGACCTAGAAAATACAGAAGAGGATGTCGATATATATGTCGAAAGTTATGGCGTCATAATACGTCATCCTAAGGGCGATAGAAGTAGAGCCCTAGTAGCTGTGAAAAGTTATATAGAAAAAGATAATGTAATAAAATCGAGAGTTCACAGACTCTATTTCTACAAGATGAATTCCTACGGAAATTGGTACGAAGAGAGAAAGTGCATCAAAGCAGAAGAGGATTATAACGTAGAAGGCCGGTATTTCTATTGCAGTGAATGATTAGGTCAGGACCCTATAAAGAAGTAACTCTGTTATCAAGTCGAACAACTGAAACAGGTTACATACTATATAAGGATCTCCGTAAATTAAATTCACCTTACAGGAGGGTCAGACTATCATATGGTCTGACCCTCTGTTATATTCTAAAATATTCTTTTAATAAGCTGTGTAAATTTATTCCATAATGCCACGGTACACTCAACACCAGGGTTTATAGATGCCGGATACCAACGACCGTGACACCCTGATACGAATGGAGCAGCAGCTTAAGGATTCCGTTCAAAATCAGGCACTTATACATCATGACCTGAAAGAAATCTTCCAGAGGATTGAAAAAGAGTCGAAAATAACGACCACCGTTTTAAGTGATTTGAAGGGTCATGTAGATAATTCAAGTTTTAGATGGTCTGAACTGGGAAAAAAATTAGATAATATAGAGGTCAGAATACACGATATAGAAATATTCAATGAAACCACCACCAGGGATTTAAATAAAGAGAAGGAGTCCCGCGTTGAACTTATAAGCATGGAACGCTTAGAAAGACAACGCTTTGAGCAGAACATCCTGGCTACTGTTCGAACTGCCAAATGGTTTTTTGGTATACTCACAGGTCTAGCGACAATCCTAGCAGGATATGCCGCTTTTATTCAGGTTCTCAAAGGAGCCTGACCTAATGAAGATCGCGATTATAGAGAATCAGAGCAATCAGCATGAATATGTGAAAAAACGGGGGTCAGAACTGGGGTGGGAAGTCGAGCACTTCACCAGTCCATCCGAGCTTGGTAAAGCCGACTTAGATGATTTTGATGTCATCATATCAGACTATTCTCTTCCGACCATAAACGGGAGAGATCTAATAAAGAGCATAGCTCCCAAAACTGAGGCTCAGCTACTCCTTATGAGTAGCCACGAATCGTTTCTTGAAGAGGACGTCGACAATGACCGTATAAAGGGTCTAATCGATAAAGATGACCCAAACAATATTATAGACCATCTCAAATATATCGACGTGAAACTTAGAATCAACAGGATTATTGAAGAAGAAAGTAACAAATTCAAGGAGATTATTCCTCCAAACGGCTTCAAAATTGAGGATGCTGGAAACGATATTGCTCTGATAAAAATTACGGACCTTCTTTCTGATGCAAGAAGGTCCGCTTTAGAGAAAGAATTAGAAGAGAGAGGATTCAAGAAAGCAGCATTTTACTTTCCTAATGCTGATTGCATACCGAGCATGTATTTAAACCTTCTTATTTACTTCTATAAATTCTTCAATAGGCGTAAGGGAAAGATAACTTTTTGGAACTACACAGGTAAGGATAACATTGAAAAGCAATTAAAACTGTGTAACTTAACTAATCTATTCCCTGTCTTCAATTTAAAGGCTGAAGCTATTAAATATCTTTTGGGATAGTGTAGGTTTTACCTCCATCAAGACTTTGTAATATTGGGGTCTTCTTCAAGAATTTATCAATAAATTCCGTTGAATAAATAAGGGATGTAGGATTCGAGATATGAATCCACTCCTTCGACCCCTGTTTTTCATAAATAATCTGTCCATAGGATATCTTGAGTTTTTTTGTCTTCCACGAACTCAGCACCTTCTTGAAAGCGTCATAAGTCGCTACTTCAACGGGGACTATATCTGAGGCCCCGACGCTATAAGTGTATCGTTTTCCGTACTTTTTGATCTTCTTCGGGGATCTCAGAATTACAGGGGCCCCAAAGAAATGGTCAGAGGTCTCAGAGGGGTTGTAACCCTTTGCAACAAGATTATGATAGTCCTTAACCGTACGGACACCGGAAGTCACTTTTATAGGTCCTAATACGTCTCGTATTGGTTGCAGGATATTGGATGCGAGATTACTCAACATGTACTGAGCCTGTAAATCCAGCTCAGACCAGTCCAGACTCGTAAACTCTTCAAGCCAGAAATTCGCAGACAGTTTTTTCTTCACATGAACCTCCTCTTAAAAGATTATCAAATACAAATCTATTTCTTTTTACGGGGATTTTCAAGAGTTAAATGATTCGGATTGCAACATTTCCTGTTTGTACATGTGTGGTATATCCTAGAATTGGTAAGGCCGTGGATGGATTCATAAACGTATTTATGGGCCAGAATGGCACTATCCCCATCCCAAAAGAAACCATACCCGCCGGAATTGAGGCCTGAAACCCACTCCCAGCATTCATGAGGAGTCCCTTTTTTAACATGACTCCAGAACCTATCATCTTTAGAGAGCTTTGTATAGAAATATTTTTTCAAAGTTTCATAATGATAGTAACATAGAGAATAGTTCCTTGAGGCTTTCTTTGTACACCCATTAATCTGACATTGCTTTCCATATCCATGTATGGGGCAGTACTTTCCTCTAGGGACTGCCTCGTTCTTACACCATGAGACTAAACAGGTTACACCCATAAATACCTAATATTCTTCTAATATTGATATATTTTTTTGGAGGTTAAAAATGAAAATACACAATGCCCGCTACAAGATAGCCGATGAATACGGAATGACGACGGTCGTAATAAATACGAATATCAAAAAGGAAATCGAGCCCTACATTAAGGATGGCCTTGAAGTCAAAAATGAATTTCACATGACTATTGGACCGGGGTATTTAGGCGCTGTGGAGATAAACCCAGACCTGGATTCATTGAGAGATAAAACAATAAAAATAGAGACTGAAAAACTATATATAAGTGAAAATTACGCAGTTCTAAGCATCCGTAAGATTGATCCCTCTTTGAAAGTCGTAAGTGGTATACCCCACATAACAGTTGCGCTTGCTCCGGGTGCCAAGCCAATGCGGTCAAAAAACTTAATAAACGGCACTGAAAAACCCACAGAGATCCACGATTTAAAGCTGTCTCTGTCAGGAAAAATTGAGGGACCAAAGGGTAAAAAGAAGAACGTTGAACCAATGGAAAAAAAAGTTAAAAGCCCTCTTGAAGAGAAAAAATCAGAGCTAAATAAGACCCTTTTTAAATCTAAGGCTCTATCATTGAATGATAAGAAAGAAATCAGCGCCTTGATCAATAATGCCGAAAACGAGAATGAATTAGAGGCCCTCATGGGAAGGATTCGTATGTCTTCGAGAAAAAGGGCACTACGAGTAGCTCAAAATCATCTTAGGGAAATCATACCTATAACTATCATTCTAGAGCCCCAGCAGGAAGAGTTTGATGCCTATTGGGATTCCCATATAACTCCCTTGGAAATAATAAGAACGGCAGAAGAAGAAAAAAAGACTATAAATAAGGTCATTGTAACAAATCCCGTACGAACCACTACTATAAATAAGGGGGATATGGACGAAAGAGTTATTGGAAATCCCGAGGAATATCTCAAGCAGATGATTCCACTATATCTTAGGGATATAAAAAAGAAATATAGAGATAAAAACACCAAGGACCCTGATGGTTCAAAAGCCCTTGCAGAGGCCGTTAAACAGGCCACAAAAGCCGCTATGGGTCATAAGGGTTTTCTAGAGGAGATGAGAAAAGAGATAAAACCGGGTACAAGAATCGTTGCTCCTGGTGCAGGACTAGGTCATGAACAGATTTTAGCGCCAGAATATGTGTGGACCGGTCTTGAATTCGACCCTAATAGAGTGGACCTAGCTAATAAACAAAAAGAGCTCCTCGGATTAAGAGCTAAAAATTATGAATGGAATTTTCTAAAAGATTTGAAAAATATAGAAGAAACCATGACTGAAATGGGCCCTGGCTGGGAAGAGAAGCTTAATGATGACTTGATCGGCAATAAACACGGTGAGATGCCGGAAGCTATATATCTAAAACATGCATGTGGCGGCATGACTGATGGTATAATGAAAAAAGCGATAGAGAAAAAGATACCCTACATCTTTATCGCGAGTTGTTGCGCCCATAGATATGTAGGAATAAGCCACAAGATTATTGCGCCTCATATGACCTTTGAGGAATATAAGAGTCTAACAAAAAAGTCTCAGGATAAAAACCACCCCGAGGAAGCAAAGAAAGCAGTTGATGAAATAAATGAATTAAGAAGAAAATACCTTGAATCCCATGGCTATAAAGTCAGGAAGGGCGATACTAACTTTGGTCCGTATCTTATTGCTAAATTGAGGTAGATCCTTTTTCAAGATTGCACTTCCAACAGTACGTTTGGTAATTACTGAGAAGGTCAGGGCCACCTAGAGATTTGGGTATTACGTGGTCCTTTGTGAAATACATAAGGTTCTTATCATACAAATTCAAAGTCCAACCTGAAAAATTCTTACTCATAACCTTCTCAAAACGGAAATAAGAGCCCGCTGTACCGCATTTCTTACAAGTGATTCCACTCTCCCTGAAACAGATAAAACGGTCTTTTGTCAAGTCTATAGGTGTACCATCGATTTCAACGATAGTTCCGATTATAGGAATAATATCTTTAACCTTAAAAGCACCGGTGCTTTCAAGGACATTTACAGTCCCATATCTACGTGGAGAACTTTTACTTACATAAGCCATAATCTCCTTGATACTATCCATAGAAAAATCTACATCCTCTTTATTCTCACATATTGTCTCAGACCAACATCCGCCGTACAGAGAGACCGTGTCTAGGAATGAAAAAAACATTTCTCTTCTATTTCGAAGATTTTCAGGAAGAATCATAGAAATTATATCGAGATGATCATCAACGGCTTTAAGCATCAAGTCTATCGATTCTATTGTATCCGGGTACAATTGCTCTCTATAGGACTCTTGGGCACGCTCAAACATATTTGATATTCTTTTGAACTGGGATTTCATACTATACTCCTTCAAAGGGAGTTTTTACCTACCTGTATTGTTTTTGAAATGACATCGCCAGCATCAGGCCCCCTAATATAATCCTCTATCCAGATAACCTCCTGATGCCTGGTACTGTCCTTTGCACTACCGTACCACTGTTCTCTCCAATGACCAGAGACTTTTTGTTGATGTGAAAGTTTCCATTTACCGACACTCCCATATCTGCTTATAGCCTGAGTATTCCTGTCGTCCTTAATACTAGACCCAGCTACGAAAATTGGCAGTTTTGGGGCCTTATCCATCCTTTTAACCAATTTACGCCTTTTAACCGGATTCTTGATATTCTCAAGCATCCTATTATAATATACAGGTAATTGTTTGATTATATCAGGATTTTTACTAGTAAGGTAAAGAAGGACATTTATGACAAAAGATGTGAAGTCCTGAAGATAATCAACATTCATCTTACCCTTATATCTTTCAAGATCATCCCTATTGAACTGTATCTGGTTCTTGAAATAGTTATCGACCTCATCATGTATCTTTCCAGGCCCTAAATTAAGGCGATAATAAAACACTGAGTCATTGAAGGGTATATCAGGGGTTGGTTTTAATATGGCGCACGCTATGATCCTAAGTTGTTTAACTCCTGAAATTTCACGGAGATACACATAAAAACCGACAACTGGGTTTTTAGTACCATCCAGGTCAATTACACTGAAAAGACCAGGGTCAATCTGAACAAATATTTCTCGAAAGGGGCTTTTGAGAAAGTAGGTATCAACATTAATACTCGTATTAGCTAACCTAGAAGCGAGATTCTCTGTTATATAGTAGAGGCGTTCGCCACTTGAACGCATATGATATGCATGAAACAGTATGTTAGCCTCATATACCGCCGGGGCTCGAACCTCATCAGGAAGACCCGTAGGATATAGAGTTCTGAAAAATTCCTCATACGTTGGGTCAGAATCCAAACCGCTCTTCTGAAGAATCTCAGTTACTTTTGTATTCTTAAGATACTCTGAGAAATACTCATAATGTGACTTAGCCAGCTCTTCTTTTTTCATACTGTCCCCTGTGCTCTTTTTGATGTGGCACAGAATACTTTTTGAATATTCAGTATCTATCGAAAGATGCACCTAATCCGGGGACCCTTCCATAGGGTCATCAACCCGGTCTTCATCAGGTTCTTCATCGAGGGCTGATTTTGCCTTTTTAGGCCCCAGTTTTATGATACTGCAGGCATCGCACAAAATAATAGGATTACGAATAGTTCCGTAGTTCTGAACACCTTCCTGGGATTTCAACTGGTCCTCAGTAAAGCGGATTCGGCAGTCCGAACAATAATGGTACCGCTTACGTTTCCCGCTTTTATCTAGGTAGAAGTATTGCATAAATCCTTTAAATTATATCATTTCCGTCCGATGATCCCACATTGCTAATATTATAAAATCACCGGATAGGGAAAGGACTTTTAAAAACCGTAACCGATCAAGATCCCACCCATTTGAAAGTATGCTTTTTATACATGTACATGCCCTCCGACAGGTCCCATATGGGGACACCGTCTATAACAACCCCCCGCTTATGGGAAGTTAAAGAAATGATAAGCAACTCCTCGCCATTAGATAGCGCGTACAGACCGTCACCGACATCTACGGGCACCCCGGTCTGTATGGTCTTCATCATCTTCTCGTCTTGACCAACCCAATGGCTGCTCAAGTAATCATCTACAGTCCTGTAAGAACTTATGCAACAGCCACCGTTACCAACCCAGTATTCTTTATGAGTGTACACTGGGGTATATTCCACCCCCGCTTTGATGTCCAAGACTCTGGCACAGGTTTCAGGGTCTAACCTATACTTAGTATGGCCCTCGAAAAACTGATGCTCTCTGATAAGGTGAATATGAAGTCCGGAGAAGAAAACGGATTCTCCAGTCTCTACGTTCACTATTGTATAATCGGTATCAGCGTTCTCGGCACATCCAAAGGGACATTTTTGATAACCCATGTATGTATTCCAAGATATCCGATACTTCTTCTCAACCAAAAGGCCCTTTTCGACTATTTTCCAATAATTATCGCCACGATGACCATGCATGAGCCCGTGGGCTTTCTGACTTAGAGTCTCTAGCCGGTCCGCAAACTGTTGAAAAGTAAGCCCCAGTCTCTGAAGGGTCCTCAGATCAACAGATATAACGTCATTAAGACGTTCGTTTAAGCCCAAAAAGCCCGCTTCAGAGAGGGCACCTGGACGCATCTGTCTCTCAAGGTCTGAGTTCATTTTACTTTGATCCCATGACTTGTGAGTATTTCCCAGGCCTTCTTGATAACTGATTTCTTACTCTTAGGCGAGAACTCTATTTGAACGCCCGTCTGACTGCGAACGTATTCAATAATCTGTGCTCCGCTCATGACTGACAGGTCCACATCATCCATGGTGACTACCTTTTGATTAGCTTCAAGAGCTTTCATCGCATGCCGGATAACCGATTTCTTACTCTTCGGGGATACAAGAATTCTGATACCAGTCTTTTCCAAAACGTGGTCAATGATTTCCTTACCGGACATAGTCTCAAAATTGATATCTTCTGATACCTTTATCTCAGGGCTGCTATCCTTAATCTTCATGTAGTGTTCCTTAATTTCCGAGGCCCCCGCCCTGAGAACCTCGTACCTACAAACCCGGATCTTTTGCCGGTTGTAGTCGATGGGAACCGATACGACATCCTTTGGATTAACCTTCACCTCAAGAAGTACATCACCACCCCCACTGGCATATTCAAAAGCTGCCACATGGAGTCCACGGCTGCACGTCTGATATGGGTCAGGATTACAATTACTTCTATCCATCGCAACGACTTTACCAACACTGTTATCATAGGTCCCAGAATAGTTATCTACGAGTTTCCCGTTCTCGTCCTTCTTCACGTATTTATAGGCAATGAAACAGCCGTCTTTCGTTATGGGGTAGTTGTTCGTCTTCAGATAATCGAACAGCTGTTCTCTGGACCTCTGGTCGGGATTGAGTTTTATGTTCTCAAGGAACTTCACATACGGACCGACCGGGAGTTTCTTATCGATGAAAGTCAGAAGTTTGCCAATCAATACGGGGGGTACTTCCTGACCCTTTTTATCGACCACCTTTCCCTTTACGACCTTTATCTTATTACTTTTAATTGGATTTTCCGTGACAAGACGAATAAGCCCCTCCTTATCGCCCTTCTTTATAAGACGCATGGCCGCAGCATATTTTCCAGTCCCGATGGATAAGGCAGTCGGAACTCCATTGTAGACGACAGTCAGATGCTTCTCTGTCTTAACCCACCCGATGTCCATTCCTTACCTCCTCATCAATAACCAATCTTATGTATTTATTGAGTTCATTCACAGTATCAGTATCAGTAAATCGATTACCTATAATATCTACCAGGGGGAACTTTATCTCTATCTCATCAATTATAGCTGTAACTGCTCTCACTCGTTTTGGTACAGGTATCGTATTATTCAACATCCGGGTGAGGCCATTAAGGTTTGATCCAAACTTCGTCACTATTTTCATAGCCTTTTTATACCGTTCTGGGAGAGACGTTAGTCGCTCATAATACAGAGCCTTATGTTTGTACTGCAGCAAATGAACTCTCGCAGCCTCTCTTGATAGTCTTGAGAAAAAGATTTTGTAGATTTCATTCACGTGTTTAATATGATTAATGAGGTGTAGGTCTTTAGTCTTGACCAGGATAATTTGAATTTTGAGGGTCAACTCAAGACTGATTAAGTCCTGTATTTTTCTTCTATAATCGGAAACGTAGTTATAGGGAAAATAGAAGACTTTATCTGGATATAAAGTCCTAGTGTCCTCTATAACGAGATCCCTCTCTTTAGTATTCAAGACTTTTAACCCGAGGACCTTTTTCTGCTGTTTCCTGCTTCCTCGTGGAGATCTTTCAAAGGGTACCTTCGAATAGGGACTAACCGTTATGTATTTGCAGAGGGCATCATACTCTTCTTTGTGCTTAGGATTATCTAAGTCACAATGAATGAGATAAAAGAATTCATTTTTACTGAAGATTTTGGTGTTTCTGGACTTGCTCCTTCTCTGCATATCCATGTAATAAACGTCTCTAATAGTGATATCTTCCGGGATGTGTTGGTTTAAACCAGCTATCTTAAAAGCGCCTATTTTTTGGATACTCAAATGGTCAAAGACAGCATTTTTAATGACATCATCGCCATACTTGAATTTTAGGATATAGCTGTCAAAAATTTTACTGAGCCCCTTCAGCATTGATCCATAATATATAAGCGCCTCTACTTTTGTATCAAAACCAGAGATCCTGTTCTGAATACTTTCATGAGCCCGGATAAAACACTCTTTAATGTTCTTTTTAATAAAAGGGATGGTATTGTTATCGTAATGGATAGATTCCCGATTTGCCGCTATGGGAATAGACCCATTTTTGAATTTTATCATGAGGGACTCAAATTTGAGGTCCTCAAGAGACAGCAACTCACTATCAAGAGGGTATGCAATACCATCTACCAGAGCATAATAGTTCTCGCTAAAAAGGGGCGACCTCACTCTGACCCAGAAAGGGGTCTCTATTTTCGTCCCCTCTTGTACCTCAGGCATGTTTATGAATTCAGGCCTTACATCCCACAAATAGGTCGCTCGATGGCTCTCTTCAGCGAATCGGTCCCTGTCCGTACGATTAATGGGTATTATTATATCCGTGCCGTTGCGCTGGTTCGTTTCACTCTTAGCAATTAAGAGGAGCTTACCGCTTCTCCCCTTTTCAATAACGGCCTGATAAAGATATTCGACATGATCAAAAATCGTTCTTATACTGAAGCTGTCCGTATAAGCAAAGGGTGTTTTGCACCCTAAACCAAAACCACCCGTGAGTGCATTGGTATTCCTTTTGGTTGAGGCCCCATAATTTATAAAAATGTTCTCCATGTTCTCGGGAGAAATACCTGGACCGTCATCAGATATGACAAAATCTATCTGGTTTCGATTATTAAGGTTCTCCTGAAACGAAATACGTATGGGCTTCTTTTTACTACCAACCTCTCGATTCGCATCACGGGCGTTCGCAGCTATTTCCTGGCATATTATCTTTATTGGGTCCGAATACATCTTGGACCTTAAGATATCCAGAATAAGGCCCATATCGATGGATCGTATTCCGAATTCCATCTCACGGAATTCATTGGAAGCGCTTATGGCACTTATTTCACTGGGAGCGGTAGCAAGCTTCATATTGCTCTCTTAAGGACTTCTTCCTCTTTCAAATCTTCTGATTCCCCTATGGCTCTCTTCTGGTCAGAATTGAGATTATTAACAAGACCACAGTTAGAACAGGTAAGACTACAGGCCGCTTCTGTAAGTTCTTCATCAGTGCTGGTAACATGCCCTATAGAACTGCAGAAGCGCGATTCTCCTGCAACTATATACCCCTCATGGGTGATAGATGGGGTGCAGAACCGGCCCATCATCCACAAGTAGTTCAGGCACGCTCGAAAATCCCTTCCTGAACGCATGAGCGATCGGAAGTTGAAGCAGGTGGGGCTCAGTCTCTCGACGGGTATGTTATTTACCAAAGCCCTGCCAAAGGGCGCTAAAGGAGCGTTGATTTTGGTATCAAAAACAACATGATCCGGGGGCTTTGGCACCCTCCGGGGATAGTATCGGAGATCATTTATTATCTGGATAAGGATGTCACTGTTTAAGAGGGTCCTACAGAGGGCCTCATCATACATGAAGAGGCCATTAGACATCAAAAGTATCTTGATGTTTCTGTCTTGGAGCTCTTTTATATACGAAAGAATGTGCGGGTGGTCAGTGGGTTCACCACCGGAGAGCATGACGAACGGAGAAGATACTCGACCGAGGAAATCCAAAACTTGCTCAAAGGTCTGGTCCCTCATGTGGACGCCATCAGGAGTGGCGTCTTCCATACAATGCAAACATCCCATGGTACAGTGTGTGGTAAGCTTAATGAGCATTTCTGGGCTCTTTAGAAATATTTGTGCTGGGAACTCGTTTTAGAATCAGCTTAAGATGGGTCCTGTCTTGAAGGTCTATCCTGAAATCATTCTGAACGCATTGCCTCAGGTAGGGTAACGTGTAGTGATCAATATAAAAGGGCTCCCAGCCTTCAGGAATAATATTCAGAAAATCTTCAAGGCTTAGTGGAAGATAATTCTCGTAACACTCCCTTTCCCAACTATTCACGTATTGGTAGGTAAGAAGAAAGTGTACGAGAGACCAGTTCTCATGTAGAGACCCCCACCGGGACTCCCACTGGGACACCCGCTCCTTATCATAGCTGAGCTTAATCTTCGCCACACTAATGGGGTCACTGGGCCGACTGGTGCTCCTTGAGACCATCATGTCTCTGATGGCAATGTAGTCAAAAAGGTCCTCCTTAAAAACAAATTTCCAGAAATCATTCACGGAAGAAGGGCCATAGTGATAAACCTCGTGAATAATGCTGAGAAGAGACAGGCAGATAGAAGAACCGTGAGTTTTTTTGAATTTTACAGCTTTCTCAAACTCATCCAGAGTTTCTGTAAAAGCAGCAAAGGGGCAATTATTTATAGCCAGTTTAACCATTTCAGGACTCTTATCATAACCGAGGAATCCTAAATCGGGGCATACTGTGTGAGCGAACTCGATGATAGCCCCATCAGCACAGCCAAAGTCGGCTATACAGGTAGCGCCCGGTATTTTATCCAGAAAGAAAACCTTATCAAGAAACGCCCGACGCATCCGCGTGTTGTAGGTAGACACGTCCGTCAGGTTATTATTCTGGAGGTTACGGTAGTTCATAGGGTCCAGATCCCAGGAATATACTTAGCTTCGGGAAGAAGACTCAGCATGTTTTTAGCCCCAGCCGCATTGAACGAGTGTATTATAATATCCTTGGGCTTTTTCTCCGGATGGTTACTGAGCCACTCAGCAACCTCATAACCTGTACCCCTACCAGATTCCACAAGAATATTTCCACCCAGGTCGTGGTCCAGAAACACATAATCCCAGGTAGAATTCTCAAGGGCC
>Ga0180437_10002651_pt1 | contig 28032 bp, 32 predicted proteins | sample SS_ome_4_FD_132410 | JGI IMG/M metagenome (GOLD analysis project Ga0180437, IMG submission 132410) | Hypersaline lake sediment archaeal communities from the Salton Sea, California, USA - SS_3_D_1 metaG | ecosystem: Environmental > Aquatic > Non-marine Saline and Alkaline > Hypersaline >...
ATTGCATCTGATATTTTAAATAATTGGGAGGCAAAAGAAGTTATTGTTAAAATTGCTTATGCTATTGGAGTTGCAGAACCAGTTATGGTTAGTATTTTAAAAGATGGTGAATATATGGAATATGAATTTGATTACGATTTAACTCCAAAAGGAATAATAAAAGAATTAAAACTTAATAAACCTCAATTTAAAAAAGTTGCTGAATGGGGAAGCTTTGGCAACGGTTTTGAATGGGATAACTAATATGGACAAAGAATTAAAAGAATATCGTAGAAAACAAGAAAGAATTTGTTGGCTGTGTTTAGTTTTGTTTTCTATTGTGGTTGGAACTATCTTGGGAGCAATAATTTCAAGGGTATATTTTTAGGGGCTTGACTTTTTTTGAGAATAGGCGTATAATTAAATTAACAAAAAGAAGCGAAAATGTATTTTAAACAAAGTTATTAAAATATCAACATCTTCCCATTACGGGTTTCTTTCGCTTTGCAAAATCTTATGAAAAATAAAACTATAGCAATTACGGGGGCTTCAGGATTCTTAGGTCAAAGGCTTATACTAAGGCTTTTAAAATTAAAACCTAAAGAAATTCGTTGTATGGCTCATAGTGAGAAAAGAATGGTCGAGGCTCAAAAGAAATTTCCTCGCTGTAAATGGTATATTGGAGATATAGTAAATTATGAACAATGTGAACTCTTCATTCGAGGGGCTGACATTGTTTTTCATTTAGGGGCGTTAAAACATATCCCTATTGCAGAAGAAAATCCACATCACGCTATAATGACTAATATAAACGGAACTATAAATGTTGCTGTTGCTTCACATAAAAACGAAGTTGAGAAAGTAATAGGAATTTCAACAGATAAAGCTTGTAATCCTTTAAATGTTTATGGAATGACTAAATATCTTATGGAGCAGTTGTGGTGGGAATATAATCGAAAAGGAAAAACTAAATTCTTAGCTTGTCGTTATGGAAATGTGGCTGCGAGTTCAGGAAGTGTTTTTGAAATATGGGATAAATTAGGCAGAGAAGGTAAAAACTTACAAATAACAGTTCCTGAAATGACTAGGTATTATTTTAAAGTTGACGATGCTGTTGATACAATATTTAAAACAATTAAAAAAGGCTACGAAGACAAAGTTTATATTCCAAAAATGAAAGCTATGAGAATGGGAGATGTAGCAGACGTATTCGCAGAACACTATGGAGTTAAAAAAGAACTATCAGGAAATAGAGGAGGAGAAAAAATACACGAAGAATTAGGAGATGGGATTACATCAGACGAAGCTCCTAGATTCTCAAAAAGACAAATTAAAAAGTTTATAAAAGACATAGGATTACTTAAATGAAATTTTACTTACCCTGTAGCGATCACAACTATAAAGACATAAACGGAAATACTTTTATAAACGGAGGGACTGTTTGGTTAGATAATATAGCTAGAGCATTGAGACATCACGGACACGATGCAGAGCTAATACCTTTAACTGGAGATTGGAATAGTGCAGATGCAGTAATTTTACAAAGTGAATGGTCAGGTATGCCTAATTGGCACGAGTTCAAAGGAAAGAAGATTTGTATGCTTGGTCATTTTTGTTCTCACGTTTACCCAGATCCAAAACAAGCAGGAGCAGATTTGTATTTTAGCACTTGGAGCGGAGATGTGATTAAGAATTTTCCTCATAAAGTTCACTTTATGCCTCACGCTTATTCTGATTTAATGGATGATGGTAAATCATTTAATGGGATAGAAATTCCTTTTGCTGGCAATACTTATCCACTAAGAGGAGAAAGTTGGATAGACGGAATAGGAGTTGAGATGATTAAATCAACTCACCCAGAAAAGATGTTTGGAATTTATAGAGGAGCTAAGGTTTGTCCAAATATACACGGACCATTTCAAAAGAATATAGTTTCAACTTTACCAAGTAGAATCGCAAATGAAGAAGGAACAATGATTAACGAAAGATTTTGGAACGTATTAGGAGCTGATGGAGTTTTAGTAACTGACTGGACTCCTCAAATGGCTGAATTTTTTGATAAAGAAGATTTAATAATAGGAGAAAATAAAGAGGACTTTCAGGAAAAAATAAAATATTATTCAAAACACAAACAAGAAGGATTAGATAAACTTAAAAAAGTTAGAGAAAAGATTAAAAAAGAACACACTTACAAAGAACGAGTAAAGATAATATTAGAAAATTTATGAAAAGTAAAAAAATAAGTCAAATTATGAAATGGAGAGAAAAACTATTAGCTGGAAAAGGTAACAAATATTACCCTAAAGAATTGTTAGGCAATCTTCTTAATTGGAATGTTGATAGATATAAATTAAAGAAAAAAAAGAAATGAAAACACATCTGGTAATGGTAACTTGGGACAGATTAAAATACACGGAAAGAGCCGTGCAATCTGTTATAAGCCAAAAAAATAAAAACTGGAGACTCACAATAGTTGATAATGGTTCTAAAGACGGAACTGTTGAATATCTTAAAAGTTTAAAAGACCCAAGAATAGATTTGATTTTATGGAACGAGAATAAAGGATTATCAACTGCAACTGATTATGTATTTAGTAAAGCCAAAACTAAATACATAGGACGGGTTGATAACGATACAGTATTACCTAATAACTGGCTAGACAGATGTATTGAAGCTCACGAAGCTTATGATAACTTTGGATTTATAGGAGGATTTCATTTTAGACGAGAAGACTTAGGAGATAGAAAACCAAAAATAACAACTTACAATGGGATAGAAATTTGGGAGAAATCACACATAGGAGGTTGTTCATTTTTACTAAGAAGAGAAAATTATGACGAGAAGATAGGAGGTCAAGGAGTAATGGGATTAACAGACTACCAGCTTAAATGGAATCAGAAAGGATTTAAGAATGGATATTTACACCCATTTATTTATGTTCAGCATTTAGAAGACCCAAGAGAAACACATCATATCGACACAGAAGAATACGATAACACAAGCCTAAGAGTTAGAGGAGTAGCTGGACAATGTTGGATAAATCAACAAACACAAAGAGATAAACTACATTTAGACGAAAATACATTATGAAGCCAGCTATAGAATTGACAAGTAAGTGTAATTTAAACTGCCAGATGTGTCCATTTAGAAAAGACGGAGGATTTAAAGATTTCGGAGAAATGGATTGGAGTTTATTTACTAAATTAGTGGACGAATTAGCTCCCTATAGTGAAGACATTATGCTTTTCAATAGGGGAGAGCCATTCTTACACCCAAAAATATATGAAGCGATTGAATATGTCGGAAAAAAAACTAGAGCAATTATCTCAACTAATGGCGTCCTTATCGATCCAGATAAATTTTATAAGACAAAAGGACAAAAGCTTCTCGTTGTATCGTTACCTGCTGGAGATGAAAAAACTTACAGAAAAATCACTGGATCAAATAGCTTCAGAAAAGTTAGAGAGAATATTGTCAGACTCCAGTTGCAAAAAGACGATCAAACGGAAATGTATGTCAAAATCGTCAGGCAACCAGAAAACGAAGGACACGAAGAAAAATTGAAAGAGTTTTGTGATATGGTTGTTGTAGTTGATGACTCAAATCAAGATAAAGGATATACAACTTGCTCTCAACCAGATATTACGCCAGTTTACAGGTATGACGGAAGAAAAGTTGTATGTTGTAGAGATATAGATGGAACTTACGAATATAATAAATATAAAGACGCTGCGAATAATAGGACTTTACCTATATGTCGTGGTTGTGGAATACAATGATATTATTCAAAAGAAAAGCAAGAAAAGAATTAATGAAAGGAGTTAATACTCTAGCTGATGCTGTTGAGGTAACTCTTGGGAATAAAGGAAGAAATGTTATTATTGATAAAGGGTTTGGTCTTCCTAAAATAACCAAAGACGGAGTAACTGTGGCTAAGAGCGTAGAGCTAAAAGAGATTGAAGGTTCTGGAGTTGAATTTATAAAACAGGCTGCACAAAAAACAAATGATATGGCTGGAGATGGAACAACAACGTCAACAGTGCTATCAAGAGAAATGGCAAAACTAGGAATGAGAAAACTTTGGAGAAAGAATCCACTAGATATTAAAAGAGAAATAGATAATAGAGTTAATGAAGTTATAAAAGAACTTAAAAGAAAAGCGAGGAAAATTAAAACCAACGAAGAAATAAAATGGGTTGCTTCTGTTAGTGCTAATGACGAAAAAATTGGAGAGATTATAGCAAACGCTATGAAGCAAGTTGGAAACGATGGAGTTATTACAGTTGAAGAAGGACAGTCGTTCGGAGTTGATAGCGAAGTAGTTAAAGGTATGAAGTTTGATAGTAGTTTAATTTCACCTCATTTTTCTAAAGAATTAAAAGATCCATACATATTGCTAACAGATAAAAAAATATCATCTGTTTCAGAGATGAGTTCAATACTTGAAGCAGTTTTAAAATCTAACAAAAAGGAGTTGGTTATAGTAGCAGACGATATAGATGGAGAAGCTTTAGCAATTTTAATTCTTAATAAATTAAAAGGTGTTATTGATGTGATAGGAGTTAAAGCACCATCTTTTGGAGAACAAAGAAAAGAAATACTTACTGACATAGCTCATTTAACTGGTGGAAGAATTGCTGGAGATGTTGATTTAAAATTTGAAGAAATGTCAATAGAAGATTTTGGTCAAGCTAGTAGAGTTGTAAATAAAAAAGAATTTACTACTATTGTCGGAGGAAAAGGAAATGTTAAAGAAAGAATAAAACATATTAAAAAAGAAATAGAAGAAGATAAAAACGATTATAGTAAAAATCAAAAACAAGAAAGGCTAGCAAGACTTACTGGAGGAGTAGCTGTGATAAAGGTTGGAGCTGCAACTCAAACTGAACTAGGAGAGAAGAAAGATAGAATAGAAGATGCAATAAATTCAGCACAATCAGCAGTCGAGGAGGGAATAGTTGAAGGAGGAGGACTCGCTTTAGCAAAAATAAGTAAAGGATTTAGTATAGTTGATAGAGCAATTTTAAAACCAAATAAAATAATTGCTAGAAATGCAGGTTTAAGAAAATTAAAAAAAGTAGATAATAGTATAGTTGATCCTGTTAAAGTAGTAAGATGTGCTTTAGAGAATGCAGCAAGTGCAGCTTCAATGTTATTAACTACTGAAGTAGTAATAAAAAAAGATGAAGATATTGTGGCTGACAACCAATTCCCGACCCAAAGCTTCTGAAATAGCGTTTAAATCATTAAACGAAACTGTTGGAGACAAAGCAGAAATAATAGTCTGTAACGATGAGAAAATGGAGGGACACGCTTATAACTTTAATAAAAGTTTGTCTAATATAGGTTTTGATGACGATATAGTTAAATGTGATGATGATTTTGTTTTTTACGACAAGGATTGGTTAGATAAGTTTAAAAAGCAAATGGATAAAAATACTGCTGTCTGTTATGGAAAATATGGAAACCACTGGGGAGGATTGATGATGATACCTAAAGAGATTTTGAGAGAATTAGGATATATGAATGAGGAGTTTGGCAAGTATGGTTATGCCGATGTGTTATATAGAAGCAGAATATTGAGAGCAGGATTTAAAATACATACAATAGATAGCTTGCATATATTACACGATGACGATAATCCACAGCCAGAATTTAAAAATACTATCTCAAAAGAATTAGCAGAAGAAAGAGCAAGGTTGGTTTCAAAAAATAAGAAAAAATATGACATAATGTGTGGGGATTTAATTGTTGATAAAAGAAATGTAAAAGTTTATTATGACAAATATAAAAAACCAAATGAAGATATACCTAGCGTTCGACTTCGATTACGAAAAAGATTATCACGTGTGGAAAAAGATAGCTCGTTATATTGATGTTCCAGTAACATTATTTCTAACGGGACACGTTCACCCAGAAGAACCTATTGAGTTAACAGATAATATTCAAATAGGGAATCATAGTTTCGAACATAAGGAGTGGTATGATATACAGGACGCAGAGAAAGCTGGCGATATGATGAAAAATCACGAGTTTTTAGAGGAGAAATACGGAATAACCCCAACAGTTTACAGGAGTCCACATCTCAGAATGAGCAAATGGGTGGATAATTTTATGAAGAAGAAAGGTTATAAAAGAGAAATGGAATGTGCAGAATGTATATGGTGTCCTCCAATGGAACACGCACATCTTAAAAAATATTTCAGTTCACATCATCATTTTGGACCACATCCCTGTCATAGAAAGTTTGAGGAGGCGTTTCAGTTACTATGTGAAAAAGGAAAAGATTTTACTTTTTTCTTAGATCCGAATCATTTTGAAACAGAAGAAAGAGTTGAGTCGTTGAAAAATTTAATTAGCATAGGTAAAGATTTTGGGGAGTTTAAAAAATTATGAAAATAGGATATTTGATAGGGTATTTAGTAGGTATAATTTTAGTAGCATCATTTTTTATGGGGTGCTTTAAGGAGATTTTTGGATGAAAAATTATAATGAAATAAAAAACGACTTCAATCGAGAAGCAATAAAACCAAATGGAATGTTCTCTAAAGAAACAGAGTGCGACAGGCTGTCAGTGGCTTATTTAAGGGAAATTATAGACTCTAGTATGCACGTTTTAGAAATAGGTTGTGGTATGGGAAACGTTATTAAGGCTTTAGGTTGTTATCAATATGGAATAGATATTTCAAATGAAATGATAGCTAGATGTGGAGAAGGAAAATTTCTTGTTGGTAATATGGATGAGTTACCATATGAAGACAATAAATTTGATTTAGTTTTTATGATAATGACTCTTCAGCAATCACTAGATAGAAGAAAGACTTTATCAGAAATGAAAAGGGTTACCAAAAAAGGAGGAACTATGATTATAATTGATGGCGATAAGGATTCAGCAATAGGCAAAAAAAGAGAAGAAGAAATGAAGGCTGGAACTTGGGAAACTTGCGGACAAGCAAGATGGTTGAGTGCTAAAAATTTTAAAGGTTGGGAGATTGACCATCTCGCACCTCATATTTTAATTATTAAAAAAATAAAATGAAAATACTCGTAACAGGGGATCAAGGGTTTATAGGAAAACACTTGGTAAAAAAATTAGAAGAAAGAGGACACGAAGTCGTTGGATTAGACATTGTGAACAATCAAGACATCACAGATCCAAAGCACGTGGGAGAGGCAATGAGTGGTTGTGATTATTGCTTCCATTTAGCAGGACTATTGGGAACACACGAATTAGTTGACAACACAGCTAAAGCAGCCGAAGTAAACATCATAGGAACAATTAATGTTCTTGATGCTTGTGTATTAAACAACACAAAACTAATCGAAATATCTAAACCCAATGTTTGGATAAATACTTATTCAATCACAAAAGAAGCTTCGGAGAAATTTACAGAAATGTATCGTATAGAACACGGACTCAAAGCAGCAGTGGTTAAATGGTTTAATGTATATGGAACTGGTCAGCCATTATTTGAAGAAATAGGATATAAAAAAGCAGTTCCTACTTGGATTGTTGATGGATTACAAGGAATAGATATTGAAATTTATGGAAATGGAAAACAAACTATGGATTTAATTCACACAGAAGATACAGTTGATGCTACTATTGCTATAATGGATAATTTTGAAAAATGTGAGGGTGAAATCTTTGAAGTAGGAGCAGAAGAAGTTGAAACTAATAAAGTTGCAGAAATGATTAGAGATTTAACAGGAGGAGTTTCAGAAATAAGACACGTTCCTATGAGAAAAGGAGAAGTTTCAAACACTAAATTAAGAGCAGATTTAAGTAAAATTGAAGAATATACTGGCTGGACACCTAAAGTTCCTTTGGAAGAAGGAATGAAAGAGTGTGTTGACTGGTATGAAAAAAAATATGTTAAAACCAACAAAGGGTAATATTGTCCTTTCGGTAATCGAAAAAGATATTAAAACAAAAGGTGGAGTTTTCTTACCTGGAAAAGAAAATAAAAAAGAATTACGATATGAAGTCGTAGCAGTAGGAGAAGGTGTAAGTGTTGAAGAGGGAACAACTGTGTTCGTATCTGCTGGATCACCAGTATCTTACAAAGGAGAACCATATCTTATAACTAACGAGGAATCAATATTAGCAACTGTGTAATATGGCAAAGTTATCAGCGTTATATGTAGTTAAAGACGAGGGAGAGCTACTTCAAAAAAGTATAAATTTTATATATCCATATGTTGATGAAATTATAGTTATAAATATGGGAGAAGTAGTTGATTTAATTGGACCAAAGATTAAAGTTTATGGATTTACTTATTCTGAACCTCTTGATATGGGAGCAGCGAGAACCAAATCACTTGAGAAAGCGACAGGTGATTGGTTCTTGCAAGTTGACGCTGATGAGTTTTATCCTGAAGAATCAATTAAAAAGATAAGAGAATTTGTTGATAATCCTGGAGATGCTATAAGTGCAAGAGTTAAATATTATAATGTAGCTTGGAGATGGGGATATGTAGAGCCAATCGAACATTATCCTGATAGATTGTATAAACGAGAAGTTGTAGAGAAGTATCACGGAGTTCTTCCGTTGGATATGACAATAGTAAAACCAGAATATAGACTCGTTAAACAAAAAGGTAAAGGTATAGAAGGAGTATTAGAATACGATAATGTCGATGATAGAAGCTTTGAACATCCCCATCAACCTATTTTAAAAGATATACATTTTTATCATTTAGCTAGAGGGAGAGGATATAATTTCGAGTTAACTAAGCGTAGAAAGTATGAGAAGTTCACACATCCAACTAGACCAGATGAAGATAATGAGAGAAACGCAAGGTGGAATCAATGGGTGAATGGATTATATCCAATGGAGAAGCACGACTACCCAGATTCTATACCACCAAGATTTATACCTAACCCAAAAGTATCAGTAATAATTCCTAACTATAATTATGGTAAATACATTGAAAACGCAATCCAAAGCGTTAAGGCACAAACTTATAAACCACACGAAATCATTGTTGTTGATGATTGTTCTACAGACAATTCTGTGGACATTATATCTAAGCATAAGGACGTTACACTTCTTGTCCAATCTAGCAATCAAGATGTTGCTGTTGCTCGTAATCGTGGTATTGAGTATTCCACTGGTGATTATTTCATATTGCTTGATGCTGATGATGCACTTAGGGAAGATTATATCGAAAAGACTGTTGCGGAAATGCAAAAAGGAGACTGCGAAGTAGTTTATACAGATATGAAAATGATAGGAGATTGTGAAGTAGAACATCATAAGTTTCCTGATTTAGATTTAAAACAATTATTAGAAGCTCAACTTATGCCAAGTGCTTGTGGATTATTTGATAGAAGATGTTATGACCCATACGGAGGATTTGATCCAGAAGCAAACTATGAAGATTGGGACTGGTGGTGTAATCTAGCTATACAAAAGAAGTTTAGATTTAAACACATTAAAGAACCATTATTTATTTACACAAGGAAACAAGGAAGTAGAATTGCAAGACTAGATGAGAAAATGGAGTTTGGAAGGAAACAAATTAAAGAGAGATATGGAGGGCAATTATGAAATTTACAATTAGGATTATATGTCCAATGTGTAGAGCAACTATGAGAGTAATATCTCTCGAAGTAGCAAAATGTCCAAAGTGTAAAGAGAAGGTAAAAATTAAAAAAGGGTAGTGGTGAACTATCACTACCCAAAACAAAATGAGAGTAGCATACGTTTTAAATCATCTAATACTTTGTGGAGGAGTAATTGTCCCATTTGAACATTGTAGTTATCTTAGAAAAAAAGGAATTAACGCTGCAATATATGCTAATGGAGGCAATAAAGATTTAGAAAATAGATACCCAGATGTTCCAGTTTATGGAACACATAGATTAAATGATTTCACTGATGACGATGTAATAGTAGCTGTCTGGTGGATGCAAGTTCCAGAGTTAGAACATCTTAAAGGTAGGAAGATTCAATTTGTTCAAGGAAATGATTTAGAAGCATATATCGGAGACGATTTAAAAGCTCAATGTCAAACAATAAGAAATAATGTTAATTGGGAAATAATGGCAGTATCTGATTATGCTGGAAAGTGGACTAACAGAGATTATACTGTAATACCAAATGGAATAAATAAGATATTCTTTAATAAAATAAGCATTGAAAGAGATATAGATGCTTTAGTTGAAGGTAATGATGAACCAAATAAAAATATAATGTATTCGATAAATGAAGCCAAGAAGGATGGTCATAAAAAAATAGTATGGTTTGGAAGACAAACTAAACCAATCGAAGGAGTAGAATGTATAGATAATCCATCATTAACGGATATACATAAATTATATTACAGATCAAAACATTTTTATAAGCACTCTAAATCAGAAGGATTTTGTTTGCCGATAGTTGAAGCTAAAGTTTGTGGATGTGAAATACATACTTGGGATCAAGGAAATAAACTAGACTTAGATAATTTAGAAAAATATAAGTGGGATAATATAATAAATGATTTATGCAAATATCTAAAGAAGAACAAAAAATAATAGAAAAATACAGGGAATTAAAGGATTTTGGCTACGGAGAACTCAAAGTAAAAGTTCAAGATGGAGAAATAATGATTATAGACTTGACAACCAGAGAGAAAGTATGCTATAATGGATATACAAAATAATTTAGCTTTATTTTAGTCTGACTGAAAACCAGAGGACTGCTTGTTTAAGTAGCCCTCTTTTTATATTTAAAAAAACTATGGACAAAAAAAATAATGTAGGAATTGCTTTAGATAGAGCAATGAAAACTACAAAGGAGAATAAAAGGTTAGACGCAAAAAAGAACAGAACTTACATCGGTAGAACTGGTGGTAAGGGTTCTTCAAAATTGGCTAGAGATGTAGTCGATGGTAATATGTCAACTAAAACAACTTAATTTAAAATTTATGAAGGAAAAACCAAAAGTATCAGATAAAGGTTGCGTTGGTAAATACAACAAAGACCTAAATGGTGTAAAAAAGACAAATGATGGTGGTGGAGTCAACATAAAAGAAAATATTGGCAAAGCTAAGAGTAAAACAAGAAAGTCTAAAGGACCAAGACAATAATGAAACATAATGGCAAAAGTAGGGAGACCGCTAAAATTTGAAAGCGTAGAAGAACTCGAGAAGAAGATCAACGAGTATTTTGACAAGACTCCAAAAACAGAAATAACTATAACAGGACTAGCTTTAGCACTTGACACATCAAGAGAAACATTGTGTAACTATGAAAAGAAAGATGAATATTTTGACACAATAAAAAAGGCAAAAGATAAAGTTCAATTAGAATATGAATTAGATCTTAGAAGAAAAGGAAGAAGTGGTGATATATTCGCATTAAAGAATTTTGGTTGGAAAGATAAAATAGAACAAAAAATAGATGCAGATGTAAAAACTTATGACTGGGGAAACTATGGAGAAGATAACAATATACAATCCGAGACTGTGGACGAAGAAACTTCACGAAGGGAAGGAGAGATGGAAAGTAATAGTAGCTCATAGAAGAAGTGGAAAAACAGTTGCAAGTTTAAATCATCTTATAAGAGATGCAATGTTAGTGAATGAAAGCAGATACGCATATATAGCACCAACCTATAAACAAGCAAAGAATATAGCTTGGGATATATTAAAGAAATATTGCAGAAAGATAGAAGGAGTAGAGTTTAATGAATCGGAATTAAGAGCAGACTTTTTAAATGGTTCAAGAATAACATTATACGGAGCAGATAACCCAGACGCACTTAGAGGTATAGCATTATGGGGAGTAGTATTTGATGAATACTCGCAACAACCATCAAATATATTTACAGAGATTATAAGACCAGCTCTAGCAGATCATAAAGGATATGGAATATGGATAGGAACTCCTAAAGGTAAGAATGATTTTTATAGATTATATGAACAAGGCAAAGATGATAAGAGTTGGTTATCATTATTGCTAAAAGTTTCAGATACAAACCTTATAAGTCAAGAAGAACTTGATGATGCAAGGAAGATAATGACAGAAGATGAATATAATCAGGAATGGAATTGTAGTTTTGAAGCAAGCATAAAAGGAGCATATTATGCAGAACAAATAAATCAGGCAAGAAAAGAAGAAAGAATTAAAGATATACCATACTCATCAGCAATACCAGTTCATACTTGGTGGGATCTAGGAGTAGGAGATTCAACAGCAATAGGATTCTTTCAAAGAGTAGGTCAAGAATGGAGAATGATAGATTATTACGAAGCATCAGGAGAAGGACTACAACATTACATTAAAGTTTTAAAAGAAAAGAATTATGTATATGGGGAACACTATGCCCCACACGATATAGAGGTAAGAGAATTTAGCACAGGAGCTAGTAGAAAGACGACAGCACAAGGATTAGGAATACATTTTAGAATAGCTCCAAATCTTTCAGTTGACGATGGTATTCAGGCAGTAAGAACGAAGTTTAGTGAGCTATTTATAGACGAAAAGAAATGTGCAAGATTTATAGACTGTATAAGTCAGTATCGTAAAGAATGGGATGATAAGTTAGGAGAGTTTAAAAACAAGCCATTACACGATTGGACTTCACACGCAGCAGATATGTTGAGGTATTGGGCAGTAACTCCAGACTTCGGCAACATAATAATTAAATCTAAATACTAATGATTTCACAAAGTAAAATAGAAGAAATAGCAAGAGATGTGATTGAAAATCATAGAGACTCTATTTGGACTATCAGAGAAAGATGGCTCAATTTAATAGATAGATACGAGAATAAGATAAGACCAGGTTCTATTACAGAACAAACAGAGTCTAAAGCTCCAATGGGAGGTTCTTTTGCAATAGTAGAGAACACTATACCAAGACTATTATCAAGAAACCCAATTTATAAATATTTAGCAAGAGAAAGAAGCAATGTTCCAGCTCAAGAAATTTATGGAGAGTTTTCAGAATACCAGTGGGAACAAGCAGATGCACAAGAGAGAGTTAAAACAATAGCAAGATGGGCTTTAGTAACAGGGTTAGCAGGCTGGAAGATGGGATGGAAAGAAGAAAAGCTTATTCGTAAAAAGAAAGGTAAAGAAGTATTAGGAATAAAGGTTACTAATCCTATAATGGTTAAAGCTTTAGGAAAGGTTGGTAAAGATATTAAAGTTGATGTAGAAGATGTTATAGCTAACTACACAATTACTCCAATTAGTCCTGGAGACCTTATATGGAACATAGATGCCATTGAAAGAGATGATATAAGAGTATTTGGACATAAGACAAAGAAAAAACTAAAAGAGATAAAAGCACAAGGATTTAACATTGATAACTTACAATTAGAGGTTATTAATTCAGATGACTTTCAGAGAAGAATTAACGATATGGATGGGCTAGACAATAATGAGATGCACGCAATGGCAGGAGAAGAAATAATCGAAGTAGCTGAACTATATGTTAAGGCTATGAACAATCAAGGAGTGTTCGAGAATTTCGTTATTCATATGGGTAATATAAGGAATGGTAAATCAGTAACGATAGCATTTTCAGAGAATCCTTTTGATAAACAATTTATCCCAATGGGAGTTTTCAGACCAATTAGAAGATTAGGAAAGTTCTATGGATATGGAATGATTGAACCAACAGCAGGGATAATAGATGCAGAAGAAGATAGTATGAATATAGCTTTAGAAGCATTATGGGTGGCTACTACTCCTCCAATGGAGTATAACCCTCAAAACATACTAAACATAGATGATTTCAAGTATGGACCAAGAAGTTTAATGGCAGTTAGAGAGTTAGGAAATAGCGTAAGTGTAACTCAAACTCCAAATATAAACACAAATTCAGTTCAAGCATTACAACAAATATTAGAGAGAAGTAAACAGAACGCATCAGGAATAACTGATTTCCAAACAGGAGCTCAACAAGAAAAAGGACAAAAGACTCTGGGAGAAGTAAGAATAAAGACAGCCGAGTCTAATGCAAGAATAGCAATGATACTAGAAGCTTTAGAAAAGGAAGTATTAGAGCCTATCGGTAAGATGGCTTTGAATATGAATAAACAGTTCCTAGCAGATCAGAAAGAAGTATTCTTTAGGGTATTAGGCAAGAAAGGTGAAATATTAGAAAAGAAGATTAAATATAAAGATATTGAAGCAGTTAAGGATTTATCAATATATGCAGGTTCAACACCGTTAGTAGAACAGCAAGCAGAGCTTAATAAGTGGTTAGGATTATTAAATCAAGCTACACAAGAAGCTCAATTACCACCAGGAATAGCAGTTCCTATTGATAGAGAACCAATCTGGGATAACTTACTTGTTAAGGGAATGTTAGTTAAAGATCCAGAAACATATGTCCCAAGCTTAAAAGAAAGAGAAGAAGAGGAAGTAAGTGGCAATGTAGCTCAATTAGAAGATGCTAAGAGTGAGAACAGAAAACCAGAAACAGCTAGAGTTCTCAACACAGATAATCACGCAATTCATATTAAGATACATAATGCAGCAATAGAAGCAGGTGGTATGGATTCAATACCATATACACCAGAGCAATTACAAATATTAACTACTCATAGAGACGACCACGTCAGAGTTTCAGGGGGAGTAGTTCCTTCATACGCTGAAGGAGCTGAACAAGGAATAGCTCAGGCGGTTGGTATGACTCAACAACCAAATGTTACAGGACCTCAAGGAACTCCTCAACAAGGAATATAATTGTGCAAAGGAGATAGGGGAGTTATTAAAAGCAAAGACAGACGCAGAGAAAGTATCAATAGCTAACAAAATGATAGCTAAGGTAGAAGCAGTTAATGACCTAAATTTTAATGTTTTACAACTATTAAAAGAAAATGATAGGAAAAACAAACAAAAGGATAATGACAGTGGGGGAAGCGATGGGGCTAATTGAGAGATATATGGAGAAAAGAGGTTATGAGAAATATAAGAGTAGTTACAGAAAAGGCGAAGAGATTAAGATGTATGACCCAAACACAATAAATAAAAAAATGATTCAGTTAAGAGATAGATATTAATTCATAAATCGTGTTCGGTAGGCACGTAAAAGACTATCGTAAACTATGAATGAAGAAAAAAAAGGCGTAGAGGGAGAAGTCGAGACTCCTACTGTCCCGCCAACAGAGAACAACGAACAAGCACCTGTTCAAGAGGAAACTCAAGAACCCGTCAGTGAAGACGTTAAAACAGAGGAAGCTGATGTTGAGAATAAAGCTGCTCAACTCGCTAATATCCAAAAAGCTATCGAAAAAGAAAACGAGAAGCTTAGGAAAATTAGAGAGGAGAAGAAAGAAGCTTTAAATCAACCAGTTCAGGAAACTGAACAGAAGCCAGTTCAAAGCAATGAACCATCAGTAGAGCAACAGTTCTACGACAACATTAATTTAACTAAGTTAAATAACAAAATGTTGACTGATCCATCTTTTAGAGAAAGAGCAGACCTAGTAAAACACGAAATGGAAACTACAGGAAAATCTTTAGAAGATGCTGATAATGCGGTTCTAGCTAGAGTTTTGAGAGAAGCTCAAAGTGAACAGGCTAGTAATCAAATTCAGCAAATAACACCGACTGCAGAACAGACATCTCAACCACAACCAGATAGTATTCGTGGTGATAAAGCATTTGAATCAGTATTAGAGGGTAAATCCCCAGAAGCCAAAGAATATAAGGATATAATGAAAGAAGTTGGAATGCCTGGATTGTAGAGGTTATAAATTAAATGTCAAATTTAGTCGATGCGGTAACAAGTATCAACGAGGCTGTTCAGATACCAGAGTTTTGGTCGAAATTTGTAGTAGAGTTTCGAGAAGCAAACTTGGTAGCAGCTAAGTTCTTTATGGACTTCTCTTCTGATGTAACAGAAGGTGGAGATAAAATCCATATCCCAGAATCCCTAACGAAGCAAACTCCTGCTTCATTTACAGAAGGAGAAAGATTGACTGATAAGCTTATCAGCGACACAGAAAGCGAAGTAACTATCGACCTTACTCGATACTACGTAAATCCTTTCGTAATCTCTGACAGAGCTCAAAGACAATCAGTATTTAGAGCTAAAGCTCTTCGAATGAAAAAAGCAGCTTATTCTATTGCTAAAGAAATTGACACACGTATTTTTTCTCACGCATCAAGCTTTACAACTCAAGTAGTTAATAATGGTGGAACATCTATTACTAACCTTGATATTACAGAAGCTTGGGCTAGATTGAATTCAAATGATGTGCCAATGACTGACAGACAATGGTTTATGACTCCTTTTTCAATTAAGGATTTATTTGATCTTTCAGGAAATTACTTTACTTCAGTAGATTTTTCTGATCAAAAAGGTCTAGTAAATGGTCAAATTGGTATGTTGCTTAATAGCCCAGTAGCTGTTTCAACAAATATGCCTTCAACAGCAGCAGGTTCTCCAGCGAATCCTATACGAACTAACGTATATGCTCACAGAGAAGCTATTGCACAGGCTTATCAATGGAAACCAGAAGTTCAACAATCAGAAGCTGGCGATGGTCTTACAATCGACCTTCAAGGTCAATTATGTAATGTTAGAAGTCTTTATGGCTCTAGCCTATTACGTGGTGATCACGGAGTTCAAATCAAAAGACAAGAAGCCTAATCTTATAGAGCACCTCTTAACAGGGGTGTTCAATTAAGCTTAGATTTATGAGAATGATATACAAATGTAAAAATGGTTGTCATACAATGGATGCAGAAAGCACTCCTAAGTGTCCCAGATGTAATAGTTGGATGCTTCAAGTGGGTGAAGATAACAACGATAATAGGATGGCAATGTTGAAAGAACAACAACCAGAATATCAAGGTCAAACATTAAATGGAGGAGAATATAGTGATTTATCTAAAAAAGATATTGGAAAAGCGTTTAAACACATTTATAAGAATAAAAATTTATGAGTAGAGTATTAGCAGATTACGTTACAAAAGTTCAAAATGAAGTAGATGATACTTCTTCAGGAGCTCAATCAATAATAGAAAACAACATTAAAGCCATTTACCAAGAGGTTATGATTGAAATGGGTAAGGATTTGATAGTTACTACAGTTGAAACAGAGCCAACAGTTTCAGGAACACAAGCATATACAACTGATACAGATTTTCAGGAGATGTTGTCTGTTCATTATAAGTCTCCAAGTGCATCAGATTATGTAAGAATGATACCTATTAGCGAGGAAGAATATAATGAGCTACACGTTAACCTAGATAATGATAGCCCAGTTAGATACTTCATTAAGGCTCAAAATGTGTATCTATCTCCTACTCCAAATGAAGCAGGAACACTTAGATTTAATTACATTCCGATCCAAGCTGAACTAACAGGTTCACAAGCTTCAGCTATACCAGATAGATATGATGATGTAATAGTAATGGGAGCAACTTACAGATACCAAGCTTGGGATAAAGACCCATCAGCAATAGAATACAAGAGATTATATGATGAAGCTAAACGTAAGATGAAATTAACACTAGCCACAGCTTCCGAACAGATAAAACCAGCATTTTTCAGAGATAGAAGAACTGTTCGATTGGCTGAATTAAGATAATGCCATTTATACCAAGAAACAATCCAGTTCACAATATTCCAACATTAAGAGGGGGATTAAATGATAGACAAGAATCAGATGAGATAAAAGATTGGGAGATGGCTGATTGTGAAAATTTTACCATTGAGGAAGACTCAATCAAATCAGCTTTTGGATATGTTGATTATGATAATGGAAGCAATGCTGGTCCATATTACGGAATATTTCAATTAAAATTATCAGATGGAACGCAAGCATTATTAAGACATAGAGGAACAGTTTTAGAGTATGATTCAGATGGAACAGGAACGTGGGTAGAATGCACATTGCCAACAACAGGAAGTCCAGCTACTACTATAAGTTTAGCTGAAACATTATCAACATTTGCACAGTTGAACGATACTATATTATTTGCAGACGGAACTAATATATTATCATCAACAGATGGAATTAATTGGACAGATAGAAGTGCAACTTTACCAGTATGTAGTGTTGTTTTCAATAATGGAGCGAATAGAATTATATTTACAAAACAAGCATCCGCACCTTACAGAATAGATTGGAGTGATATAAATGACCCATTAACTGTTGATGCAGCATCTTATCAGTTAATAGACCCAAATTCTAATGGAATAATAATGGGAATGGGTAAAACTCCAGACGGAACTAATCTTGTATTCAAAGAAATGGGAATTTATCAGATTTCTTCTTACGCAACAGATGGTCTTATTGATGTTAACTACTTAGGGTCAGCTACTTGTGGAAGTCATCAGTCAATCGTAACTACAGAAGATTCAGTTATTTGGATAGGACAAGCAACAGTATATGAGTATATAAATGGAATAATTAGAACAATATTTGGAAATATAAAACAGACAGGTAGAAACGTAGTCCCAACAGGAACAGCAGTAGCAACATATCTTAATGACATAGTTTATTTATCAATACCAGATGCTGATGTTTCAACACTATACAATGCTCAAGAATATTTATTTTATAAGAAATTATCAACAGGAGATCCGAAACAACCTTATCCAATTACTAGAAATAGAAGATACTTTGGTTGTTATGGAATAGAAGACTTAGACTTAGGAGGAGGATATAGACTTATATCAATATATGGTGGAGATTCAAGATTAACAGCTACAGGAAGTCCAGCAGTGCCAAATGACCTATTTGTATTCCAAAATTCATTTAGAGAAGAGATATACGCAGGAGGACTAAATGGTGAAGCTCAATCTTGCTTCTTAGTAACAAAGTATTTCACAGACGATATTCCTTTCTATGTTAAGAGATTTAAAAAGATATTTACCGATTTTAAAGTAGAGGACACAACTACAATAACAATAGGATATAGATTTTTACCATATGGAACTTTTAATGAAACAACAGTAACAGTTACATCAGACGACCTAGACTTTAAAGAAGGATTTGGATTTGACGAAGGATTTGGATTTTCACTAGAAACAATAGGACAGCTTTTTACAGACATAGAGAACACAGAGAAACCAAGAGGAATACAATTTAAAATATCAAGTAATCAAGTAAATGACGTAACTTTACTAGGACTAGCTTATCAGTTCCGAGTAAAGAATAAGTTTAAATAATATGGCAGGAAATCAAATAAACTTAAATTTCCCAGACTCAACCTATTCGGCAGCTAATAAGCCTAGTGTTGTTACATTACAGGGAGATTTAACAGCAATAGAAACAGCAGTAAATGCGATAGATACGCAAATGCTGGAAAAAGATGGTTCAGTCGCTATGACTGGCGACTTACCAATGGGGGGAAACAAAATAACTGGAGCTGGAGCTGGTTCAGCAGCTACAGATGGAGCAACAATAGGAGGAGCTGAAACTCTTACTAACAAAACTCTTACAAGTCCAGTATTAAACACGCAAGTTACTGGAACAGCAGTCTTAGACGAAGACGATATGGCTTCTGATAGTGCAACTCAAATAGCTACACAGCAATCTATTAAAAAGTATGTTGACGACAATACTAGAGGAACTACTAGGTATAAAATGGTTATGGCTTCTGAAATGTGGGAATCAGCAACTAGCGGTTCTTCAGCTATAACAAATCAGGAATTTGCAGCAAATGGAATAGATTACAGATACCTAGCTTTTGACCCTACATCAGCAGAGTATGCCCAGACAATGATTACATTACCTCCAGACTGGAATGCGGGGACAATAACTGTTCAGTTCTTCTGGTATACAACTGGAGCTAGTTCATCAGCTAGTGTAGTTTGGGGAGCTCAAGCAAGAGCAATTGGAAATGGAGATTCAATAAATCAGGCTTTTGGAACAGCTCAAGAAGTAACAGATACATCAGCTTCTACTAATACTATGTATATATCACCAGAAACAGCAGCAATAACAGTCGATAATGCTGGAGCAGGAGAGCCTATTCAAGTTAGAGTTTATAGAGACCCGACTGATGGAAGTGATAATTTAACTCAAGACGCTAAACTTCTTGGAATTAAGATAACATACACAATAAACTAATGGTATTTCAATTAAAACCGACACAATTCAATAATTTCAAAGGAAAGGTAGCGAAAGCTTTAGGAAGACCTAGAAGATGGAATGACGCTCAAAGATTTGCAGTTCCTAGTTATACCACAACAGAAAGAGATGCTTTAGATGCAGTAAATGGAATGATACTCTACAATACAACAACTAATAAATTACAAGCCTATGAGAATGGTGCGTGGGCTAATATAATATAAAAATATGGGAACACTAGAAAAACAAGCTGCTTCACAGCAATATAGAAGTCAACTGCTAGATTTAGGTGTTAGCAAACAAGACGTTTCAAGACAAAATGTCGGTCGTTTTATTGATCCTCAAGAATTTCAGCGAATAAAGTCTGGATTTCAAGGAGCTCAAATACAACAAGGATTTCAAAACCTAGCTTCACAGCAGTATCAATTTGATCCTCAAAAGTTTTTACCTCAAATCCAGCAACAAGCTGCATCAATTTATGACCCTCAACAACAGCAATTACAAGCGTTAGCTGAACTTCAACAAAGACAAGCTGAGCAAGCTAAGGTTACGACTAGAGAAGATTTCGCAAGGCTTATGGAGAGAGAAACTGAAGAAATAAATCGTAGAGGAGCTTTCTTTGGTGGTGGAGCTATTGAAGCTGGTCAAAGACTAGGAGTTGAAGAAGCAAGACAATTAAGAGATATTGAATTACAATCACAAGCTGAACAAGCTGGATTCTTAGCTCAACAAGCTGGATTAAGTGCTGCACAAGCTCAATATGTCCAACAAAGATTAACAGAGTCTGAATCAAGTGCTTATGCTAGATTTGTCGATAACAGGAACTTTATGATGAGTCTAAATCAAGAACAGCGTAGAATTTTTGAATCAGATAGACAATTTGCTGAAGATGTAAGACAATTTGGACTTAACTATGCTCTTGATGAACGAAGAGTTGAGTTATCAGAAAAAGAATACGAAGATGCTAAAATACCGAGCCAACCTAATTATCAGCATTACGAAGTAGGAGGTAAGATGTTTACTTTTGACCCAGCCACTGGACAATCTATCCAAACAGGTTCTTACCCATATAAAACAGGTAGCACAAGCACAGGAACTTGGACTACTAAATATCATCCGCAAACTGGCAAGCCAATGTATCAAACTAACTCTAAAACAGGAGAAATAAGAGAATTATAATGGCTAAAAAAAAGAAAAAGAAATTAAGACCTGGTGAATCCTATACAAGAGAGAATAGACCACCTGGAGTTTCTAAAAGAGAATGGGACGAGGCTAGACGTAAAGAAGGTTTAGATCCACGTGCTAAATTCTTTGAAGACCCAGCTAAAAGACGTCAAGCTCAATTATCTCAAAAAGAAAAGGAAGAAGCAGAGAGATTTGTAGAGGAATACCAAAGACAGCAAGTCAGACAACCTGACGCTATTCAGCAACCCCAACAACCGCAAAGTCCCTTTCAAATTCAACCTCAAGCTACCCCATTTCAAGTTCAACAACCTCAGATGAGTATGGCTCTAACCCCAGAAGAACAGGAACAAGCTGATAGATTTACTAATGAACTTAAAAATGTTCAAGAAAGAATATCTCAATTAGACCCAGATGTTAGTTGGGAAGATGCTGCTATGCAATTAAGAGAACAGGGAGTTAATGTTGAAAGAGGTAGTGTAGCAGATATGGTTTTAAATAGAACTTTTCAACCTAAAGGATTTGATAGATACACTCAAGCTTTAGAAAAGGAAGAAGAAGCAGAACAAGATAAAGGACTGCTTCAAAGATTTAAAGAGTTTGGTAGAGAAAAAATAGTTCCAGCTATGGAAAGATTTGAGAAAGCTACTGGCAGAGAAAAGTTAGAAAAAATAAAAGGAGTTCGTGGTAAAGTAGCTGAATTTTTAACTGAACCAACAGAAGAAGCAAAACAAGCTGATATAGAAACAGAAAAAAAATTAGATGAAGTCAAGAAAAGATTTGAAGCTGGAGAATTAACAGAAGAAGAATATGCTAAAGAATTTAAAAAAGTAGGGTTACCTTTAAGAGGTGCTGCTGAAACTGCTGTAAGTTTCGCTGAAATTGGAGGAATAAAAAATATATTTAGGCAAGGAATAAAAAAAGCTATAAAGGCTACAACTAAAAAACAAGCTGGAGAGGCTCTTATTGAATTAGGTCTTAAAAAGACAGAACAAAATATATCAAGAGTAGTTAAAGCAAAAAATGCTCAAACAATAGAGGATTTAATTAAAATTTCTCAAAAAAATGAAACCATAGCTAACAGACTTACAAATAAAAGAGAAGAGATAATGGATTTCGTAGGCGAAGGTAAAATGGATTTAGAAGACTCACTAGATGCAGACTTTATTGTTGAAAGACTTAAAGGTGAGAAACCTAGTTCAGAAGATTTACAAGCAGGTGAGGAATTTCTTAAAAAACTAGAAGACTTAAAAGTAGCTAGAAAAAAAGAAGCAGCTAAACAAGTAGAACTAGATAAAATAGGAATAGCTAAAAGAGAAGCAGAGACTCTAAAGAAAGAAAAAGCAGTATCAGAAGTTAAGGAGTTTATTGAAGGTAAACCTAAAGCAATAGAATCAGACATAGCTAAAGCTAAAGCAGAAGGTAAGAGCTTTGATGAGTTTGTGAATTATTTGCCAGTTGGTGGTAGAGGAAGACAATATGGAAAAGGAGAAGCGTTCCATTTTGTTGAGAATAAAAAAACTCTCAGCGAGTTATCGGATGTTGAGTTAAAAGAAATTGGATTTGAGAAAGGATTACCAAGTGAGATAATATTGTATAGAGGTTCGCCTGATAAAAATCTTGTTCCAGGAGATTTTCTTTCTACTGTAAGAAATATGGCTGGGCAATATGGAGGGGGAAACTTAAGAAAGTATAAACTAAAACCAACTGAAATTACAGCCACACCTGGAAACAGTAAGACTATATTTCTTTATAAAGGTGATATAGATAAAACCAAATCCCAACTTAAACAACTATGGGATAAATCTAAAACTCCTACAGAATTTATCAAACCTAAAGAAAGAGGATTCATTAGAACAGTTAAGGAAGCTAAAAAAACACCAGAAGCTATAAAAAAAGGTGTAAGTAGTGAATACGACAGAATAACTAATCCTGAAACACTAAAACAAGCTAGAACTACAATAGCTGAAGATTTTGAAGGAGCAGTTGCAAGAGCTAAGAAGGAAACTGCACTAACTACTAAGATTCAAGCTGAATCTTTAGAGCTTATAGAAGAACTCCAAGCTAAAGGAAGATATGACGATGCTATTGATATTATTGAAAAAATGTCTGAAAGAGCAACTGAAGGTGGACAAGCTACTCAAATATTAGCTGCGTATAATCGTTTAACACCAGAAGGAGTTGTTAAGTTTGCTAGTGATACTATAAGAAAGGCAAGAAAGGCTAGTCCTAGTAAGTATGGCAATTTAAAATTAAGTTCAAAAGACGCTAATAGACTTAGAAGAATGGCTAAAAAATTAGAAGGACTTACTGGTGATGAGAGAATAGATGCTACTAGAGAAATGTTAGATGAAATATCAAGACTTGTTCCAACTCCAACAGCTAGAAAAATTACAACACTTTGGAAAGCTGGATTACTTACTGGAATTAAAGGAGCAGTTGGGGGTAATACAGTTGGAAATACAACTATGGCTGGTTTAAAGAAATTATCTGATGCTCCAAGTGCTACGATCGACACAGCTATTTCAACATTTACAGGAAAGCGAGCAAAAGCCTTTACTATGAGAGGTATGTTAGGTGGTTTTGGAGAAGGAATACAGGAGGGACTTAAAAACTTAAAAAAAGGAGTAGGAGCTCAAGAATTAGCGACTAAACTTGATTATAAAAAAGCTTTCTTTTCAAAAACTAAACTAGGAAAAGCAGCTCAAGAATATACAGATTTTGTATTCAATTTTTACTCAGCAGCTGACAGACCATTCTATCATTCAGCACTTAAAAATAATCTCTACGAATTAGCAGAGGTAGAAGCTAAAAATAAAGGATTAGTGGGAGATGCAGCGGAGAAATTTATAGACGATTTAGTTAAATCTCCAACTGATGAAATACTTACTAAAGCTCACGATGAAGCTCTTAATAATGTTTTCCAAAACAAGAACTTAGTAGGACAAGGTCTATCAGGATTAAAAAAAGGAATAAAAACAGGAGATACAGCAGTAGGAGAAATAGCAAGCGAAGGACTATTACCTTTTACAGGTGTTCCGTCATCTATTGCAACAGCAGTGCATAATTACTCTCCAACTGGAGCAGTAGCAGGTGTTTGGAAAGCTATAAATTCAGCTAAGAATGGTGGATTTACTCAAGCAGCCCAAAGAGAATTAGCAGACGCACTAGGAAAATCTATAACTGGAACTGGTTTAATTTGGCTTGGAATGAAATTAACTAATTCAGGTCAAATGACACTTGGTTATCCAAAGGATGCTGGAGAAAGGTCATTATGGGAAAAAGAAGGAAAACAACCTTACTCAATTAAAATAAATGGTAAATGGCGTTCTTTAAATTATACTGGACCAATAATGTCATTATTAACTCTAGGAGGAGCAATTAAAGAAGAAGGTTTAGCAAAAGGAATTTTAACTGGAGTCGGAGCTATATTAGGAAGTTCTCCACTTCAAGGAGTTCAAGGATGGATGGATGCAGTAACCGATCCACAAAGATATGGAGATAGTTATGTTAAAAATCAATCTAGTTCTATTATACCTACTATTGTTAAAGATATTGCAGTAGCGTTAGATGCAACAGATAGAGAAAAAAATACTATAACAGAAGCTATACAGGCTAAGATTCCAGGACTTAGAAATATGTTACTACCTAAACGAGATATAACAGGAGAAGAAATTGAGAGGAAAACTGGACCAGCTGGAGCTATAATTGACCCTTTTAAATCTAGTAAAGCAAAAACTGATTCAATGACATCAGAGCTAAGAAGATTACAAGACGCTGGCTTTGGACCAACACTAGCTAAGTTAAGCGAAGATGTTTATGTAAATGGCAAAAAAATAGAACTATCACCAGAAGAATTAGATACATACGAAAGAGTTAGTGGAACTTTAGTAAAAACATTATTACCAGAAATGATGGAATTAGATTATTACAAAGGACTTGATGACGAAGGCAAGAAAGATATGATAAATGATGTTATAAATTCTATTCGTAAATCTGCTAGAGCTGAATTATTTGGAGGTGAAGCTCCTAACTTAGAAGCACAGGAAACTATAAAAGGTCGTGCTAATTATGAAAAAATTCAATCATTATATGATGCAGGAAAAGAAAAAGAAGCCGATGCTCTAGTAGAGAAAATGTCTAATAAAGAATATGCTGCTTATACTTCAGCAAAAACTTCAGCAAAAAGGAGAAAAACAGAAGCAACTCAAGAAAAATATAAAAGCCAAGTCGATCAACTTGTAAAATTATATTCAACTGGTGAATATAAAGGAGAGGATGCGATATTAAATACAATACCAGACGAAGATTTACCAGCAGTTATGTCGAAAGTAAAAAGCCAATTAAAATATTATGACTAAATTTCATCCTGAAAAAGGAGAACTAACAAAAAAAGGGAGAAAATTTAATCCACTAACAAATAAAGTGGAAGATGTTTATGTTGATAAAACAGGTAAGGAGCATAAACTTGATGGAACTGAAAGACCAACAAAGGAATTGGATGATATTGTTGCTGAAATAAAAAACACATCAAAACGAAAACGAGAAATAAAAAAAGGAAATATGGAAATGGCTAAGAACAGGCTAGATTCTTATTTGAAAAAAAGAAAAGAAAAGAAAACCGAAAAAGACGACAAGGAAAAGAAACATTCTGAACTTAAAGAGGTTTTAGAAAAGATACCAGAAGCTATAGAAAAAAAAGAAGTAAAATCTGAAATTAAGGTTAATAATTTGAAATCAGAGCTATCAGATGTAGTTCAGAAGCTCAAAATTGAGCTACAAGCCCTTAAAACAGAAGAAGTGGACTTAACCCCCATTGAATCAAAATTAGACCTTATAGCGTCAAAAATAAAATCACCAGAAAAACAAAAATTTACAGACTACACTTCTTTACTAAAAGATATTAAAAAGAGTTTACCTGATAATGTCGATACATCAAAGATAGAATCTTTATTGAAAGACATTAAAGAAAGACCTCAATTTGAGATACCAGAGAAACTGATCAAGAACGATAGAATTAAAGTAGAAGTTGATAGAATCTCTATGGGAGGAGCAGGTGGAGCTACTGGAACAGGATTAGCTACTTCAGATAATCAAACAGATGGTTCTCAAAAAACACAGATAGTTGATGGTGGTGGAGATGTAGCTGATGTTATTGATACTAATGGGAGTAATGGTTTAGTTACTATAAGTCCTGGACACGTTAGCACAGATAATAGCACAGCAGACACTTTATCAGCAGACGCAACTTATACTGGAGATTGGGAAGATATAACTAATTTTGGAATAATAGTTGTTACATTAAATGCAAGCCACGCTTCAGCAACAGACGGATTAGAAATAGATTTTTCTTCAGACGGAACAAATATTGACTCTACTGATAATTTTACAATCCCAGCAACAACAGGAAAGACTTTTAGTTTTCAAACTGCATCACAATATTTTAGAGTTAAATATACCAATGGAGGAGATGATCAAACATATTTTAGACTTCAAACTATTTTAAAACCTTATTATGTGAAACCTAGTTCACATAGAATACAAGACTCAATAATAGACGATGATGATGGAGAACTAAATTTATCGGTTTTAAAACTTAGAACAGCGGCAGATAATTATGTAAGTGGTGCGGCAACATCAGCAGGAAACTTTAAAGTAAGTGTTGAAGAATATGAATCTGACGCAAATCCTATTAGAAGTGATTTAGAGGGAAATGGATATGTAACAATCGGAACATCAGAAGTAGAGCTAACTTTTACAGGAGAAACTCACCACGTTCACTTAGAAAGTAAAACAACAAACACAGGGACAATTTGGATAGGTAAAACTGGCATAACTAATACAGGCGGAAATGCCTATGCCTCCCTACAACCAGGAGAATCAATAGACATACCTTATAATGATTCAGATAACGCTTTATACGCTATAAGTGATACAGCTGATCAATCATTATTAAAGGGTGCATTATTATAATGAAACAAAGTTTTAAAAATTCAATTACTCAAATAGGATCAAGAATACCAGTCGGGACTTCAGGTTCTGTTCTTTTTGTTGATGCAAATGGAAAACTTGCACAAGATAACACTAATTTATTTTGGGATGCGGTAAATAAGAGATTAGGATTAGGAACAACAACTCCAGATACGACATTACATATTCAAGATTCAACTCCTACTTTAACAATAGCGAATGATAATGTTAATCAATTTGAAAGTGGGAGGGTTAGATTTCAAGAGGATAGCACATATCTTCAAGGTGGATATATTCATTATGATGGTTCAGGAAATAAATTTTATATTGGAACACACAACGCACAGGATAATACCGTTGGTAATGATATTGATTTAATAGAAATGACTAGGGCAGGACAAGTAACAATAAACTCAATTCCTTCAACAATATTGAATACAAGAGAAATATACCACGAGGGAGGAGATGGTATAAATGCTTTATTTTTCACTACTGCTTATGGTGCTGCACCAGCTTTGAACACAAGACACGCAAGAGGGACAAAATCAAGCCCAACGGCAACTCAATCAGGAGATGCAATATTTTTCACAGGAGGGAGAGGTTATGGAACTACTGGATTTGCAGGAGGAAGTAGAATTTATATAAAAGGGGAAGCAACACAGAACCAGACAGACGCAGCCCAGGGTAATAAGATGAGTTTTTGGACAACTCCCAACGGAACTAATGCAGCAACTGAAAAGATGACTATTTTAGATGATGGAAATATTGGAATAGGAACAACAACTCCAGACGAAAAGTTAGAAGTAAATGGAAATATAAGAACATCATCTGATAATGATAAGGTTATTTTCGGAACAGGAAAAGACGC
>Ga0180437_10002652_pt1 | contig 28021 bp, 24 predicted proteins | sample SS_ome_4_FD_132410 | JGI IMG/M metagenome (GOLD analysis project Ga0180437, IMG submission 132410) | Hypersaline lake sediment archaeal communities from the Salton Sea, California, USA - SS_3_D_1 metaG | ecosystem: Environmental > Aquatic > Non-marine Saline and Alkaline > Hypersaline >...
CGCGCCCACTCGCGCTGGAGCTTTCGCCATTCCTTATCCTGCTGCTGCCCATTCTTTCCAGACCACAGCATCGCCATCGGAAGAAACCCTGCGTCCCATGCTTGAAGCAATCGCCTCTGCGCCGCAGTCATTGAATCCTTCGGATGACCAATCAAGACATAGCAGCGCAGATGCCTTCTCGTGAAGTCCGCCCTCCTCAACATACGCCCGGCCTCCACTAGCGGCTCAAGGTCGTCCGGCGTGTCATAGGCAAAAAACATCGTGTCCGGTCGTAGATCCCACAATAGCTGGACGTGCCATTCGGTCAGCCGTTGAGCTTCCAGACCGCCAGTGAATCGAGCACGCTGTGATTGTGCTTCTAACATTCCAAACACCTTGGATATGTGGTCCCTGCTGCACGCAAGGAGATTGCTATCCAGCACGTTCCAGCCCTGCGTGATAGGAAGTTCGCGCATAGCTCGCCCCTCACGCTTTGGCACACTGCAAAACCAACACCGATTCGGACAACCGCGCGAGGTGATAACGTAGCCCTTCTTGATGTACTTGCCCGGCACGAAGTCACCTCCGGGATCGTCCAGCGCGGGACCGCCCATCGTTACAGGAGCGAACTGCCCCCACTCATCGGCAAGCTCCTCGGCAATCGGTAGATCGTCAGTGAAAGTTACAGATATCTCCACAGCATCTAGAGATTCAAACGCTGCCGGTGGACGACCAACAAACGCAAGATCATCATCTGGCGTTGCCAATGTCTTGCGTGGGAAGACTCTGGCTATCCTATTCCCCACTATTCGGGCCTTTCGTCAGCGGAGTTCTTCTCCGCTGCAACCTTCGCGTTCCGCCCGTCGTAGTGCCCTGCCATGTACGCCTCTGTCAGCCCGTCAGGATTGCGTACCGCTCGCTTAACCCTGTTCCATGCGTTGATTGCGCCGCGCTTGGTTTTACGGTATGGGCCATCCCAGCAACCACGCGCTACACACCTGGCATACATCCCTTCCATTCTTGGGATAACCACTGCCTTCCGCCCGCACACGCACTTCTCGATCTTCGGTAGGTTGGTCATTGCTTTGCCTTGCCTTCCTACGTGCATGGCCAAGATACTTTGCCAGTGCGAACATCCTCTTCGCCGTAGACTCCGCACTTCTTACACTTGACCTGCACGAAGTACTCGCTGTTGTACATTGACGATATCTCTTGGTCCCATTCGTGGTCGCAGCGCTTCTCTTTGGCATTATCGCTCTTCGGTAGGTTGGTCATGGCTTGTCCTTGAACTCTTTGTAGTCAGGCCCGATCTTCCACTTAGGGCAGCACCAATGTGAATACACGCGCCTGTCCTCAGACTGCGATAGTCTTCCGGTCTTCGTCTTCTGGAATTGGCAGTAGTAATCGCAGTCGCTATCCCAATCTGGGACATCTAGTACGTGCTCACATGTTAGGCAGCACTTGGCTATTGTGCATCCTGCCGGAACAAGCTTGCTGGTCTTCATGCTCTCTCCTCCGTACTGGGTCGGGCGGCGGCAGGATTCCCCACCCTGCTACCAGCGGTTAAGCCGCATCCTATAGATGCCCTTTTGAAGGGTGCGCTTTCCCCCCGGCAGGGTGTACTCTCTGCGCACGCATCATTCCCGCCCTTGCCTAGGCGCTGCCGCGCCTCGCCGCCCTTCCCATTCACTCCTTACCAGCCCATGGCTATCCCTTGCTTGTTGTAGCAGCGGATTCCAGACATGCCATTATGCCTGTTTGCAATAGCGTAGCGCTGCGTCTCTCGTACTTCGCCTCGTCTATCCAATGACACACGCTCGGATTAGCATTAATGACGCGCCGCCCGACTTGTTCATATGCAGGCCAGGACTTTGCTTCGCCAGCCATGAGCACATGTGCCTCGCACCACAGCAACACCGCATCAGCTTGCTTGATCTTCGCCGACATTGGCCACCTGAATCCGAAGCGCTGGGCGAGCTTAGACATGAGGCGGTCTTCGGCTTCTCGGAACGCAGCTCCAAATGGAGAGTGTTTTAGAGGTGATGCTAAGTCTGGGATGTAAGCTTCGGATGAGTCATGCATCAGTCCATCCAAGACGATGTTCTTGTCGCCTCCCCAGATTTTGAGTATATCGCCGACATAGAGGCTGTGTTCTGCAACGGAGTAGTGCCTGTTAGTGTGCCCTTGGAATCGGCAGATCCTAGATAGAGCTTGAGCAATGTCGAAGATACGGAATTGTTCCGGATCAGGATCAAGCGGGTCGATGAATAGACCACATCGCGTTTCGATCACACTGCCGTAATCAACTGCCTCACCGCATGGCGGAATAGATACAGCCCCCATCAACTTGCTCCTTCCATTGAATCAACGAATTTATGCTGCTCTTCGTATCGTTTCTACTCTCTCCGACGGAGATTCTCGAACATTGAGACCCACTGTAGATTGCTCGCCGAGTTGTTGTATCGGTTGCCGTCAATGTGATCTACTTGGGCATCTTCTCGAAGCTCTTCTGGAGGGTCGCCGAGAAACGTCATCGCGATAAGCCAATGCGCGTTGAACGTCTTCGCCTTACCGTCCAAGCTCAAACGACACGTCTTGTACCCATTGTCCGAAAGAGAGAACTGCATCAAGCGAGGCATGGGCTTCTTCACCCCGGGCCCGCCGGCGATCCGCCTGATGCTGCCGTGAGTACTGGCCTCATACGTGCCTTCGTACCCGCGAAGCGGATACCACCTCTCCGGCCCATCGAGCGGCTCTCCTGGAGCCCAATAGACATCATCCATGCTGTTACTTCTTTCGGAAGTTGCCAGCAACCTTCTCGAGCGCATCGGCGAGGTCCTCGTTCACGTCTTCGTGAAGTCGAGCGCGAATAGGATCTATCGCGTTAGCTATCGCCTCTGGCAAATTCACCTTTGAGTGAACTGGCTTCTTCTTCGGAACAGGCTTACGAACGCGCGCTCTGGCCGGCTTCGGTTTCGGCGCCGATGCCCCTGTTGCTTCTGTGGTCTCTCGCCTGCGCTTTTCACGTACCTCCGGCTTGGCGTAACAATTCCAGCACATGCACAGCTTGCGCAGTGATGCATGACCCATTGGAACTGGCCCTTTTTTGCAGACTGCACAGCGGATTACATCGTCACTCATTGCGTTCTCCTTTGACGTGTTCAAACCCAAATGGCGGACTATAGAGAAGGTACGAGCTGGACCCGGTCGGCTTCACGCGAATTATGTACCCAGCATCAAGTAGAGTTTGAATGATGTCGTCACGCTGCCGGCGAGATATTGCCTGCGTCCTCCTGGTGATAGTTCTCTGCGGGATGCCCTGCGCCCCGGCCGCAGTGATCATCTGACGAATCTTCTTCATCCATCGCTCGGTTTCAGAGTCAGCGATATGCGCTGCTGTGTCGTGGATGAAGTGGAGCACACAGTACATCGCTAGCTCACATGCCGACTCGGCGTGCTCTCTCGTGATCATGGCGCTGTAAGGATTCATGCAGTCCCCAGCCGCGACAATAAGCGCGACTCGCCGCGCGTGTTCCTCAACGCGACTCCACAGAGGTGACTGCGGGCTGTCTTCCTTGATAGCCTTGTTCCGACGCTTCCTCACATCTGAGCGCAAAGCAAGGAACACCTCTTGCGCCTTCGGCTCGGTAGGAATGGTGACTTGATGCACATCCACAATCTTCTGAATATCAGCAGCGCCCTCAGGCGGGTCTGGCTGGAACTGGAACCATTCCTGCACTCGCTCAATGAGGCTCTTCGGCATGCTGCAGACCTTGCTGTTGTTGTCGTTGATCTCGGGGTCGTCATCGAGTGCCCGGAACACCAGCAACCGACCAAGAAGCCCATCTCGGATCTGGGCGCTGCTCAATCCGTTGTAGAGAACGCTCGGCACAGTGGTCCCGTAGATACACACGTTGGGTTGCACTATGTCGATACGATTGCCATCGGCGTATTCTTTGCCAATGAATACTGTCTTCGCGCTGCCCGTCAGGCACATCAGGTAAGGAGCGATCCCCCGGCGGTGCCCGGACGACGCTTTGTCTGTGATGCTGGCCAGCATGTGCCCGATTTCATCCCAGAGGAACAGCAGGGATTGATTGGTGTCCAGGCGGGAGGCTATCGCCGCATCGCTCGTGACTTCCTCGCCCCCTAGGATGTCGGCCTGGATGCCGGCATCGGCGCAGATCGTCTTGATTACCTGCCGGCTATGGTCCTTTCCTGCGCCGCTTTCGGCCACCCCAAGGCAGTAGATGTTCGTCCGGAGGTCCCATTCGTCCCGTACTTTTCGGCCAAATAGAGCCCCGCAGAAGGCGTAACTTGTCGCCAGGGCCAGTAGGGGTTGAGGCTTCCGAGAAGTCTTGTTGATGAGGCTTGTGATGTCTCCTACAAGGCCTGGCGGCTGGAGCACATGCAACGGAAGGCGTGAAATGGCCTCTTTTTCCTGATTCTCGATCGGGGAAACAGTCTCAATCGGTATCAAGTCCGGTGGCTGAGCCGCCCTGATGATAGCCTCGGCCTGCGCTCGAGCGTGCTCCATGAAGATCTCGTCGGTTGTATAGAGCTCGGTCAGCAGCCATCCTCGCGCCTTCTGTTTCTCGTGGTGCCCCTGGGAGATCTTTCGCCGGAACTCCCTCAGCTCGCTGGGATTTGCGAGGTTCCAGGGCGGATCACAGCGAGGATTGTATTCGTCCGCCAGAAGCTGGAATGCTGTCTCATTGTCCAGCTCATAACCGTGGACCATCGCAGTGCAGGCCCACAACAACCGAGAGTGCCCGCCGCTCCCCTGGACTGCTGGCTCGCACTCGCGAAGATACGCCCGCGCGCGCTCTTCCACGTTCACGTCGATCGGCAACGCCTGGCGCCGCGGCTGCGGAGGTGGTGGCGGAGACTTGGGTTCTCGAGGCCTCATGTATTCGAAAACCCACTCCGGCACTTCTACGATCGGAGCATCTTGGTCGTGCCAGGCGTACTGCTTGCCGAGCTCATGCATAGACGGAGCCACTACAATGTAGCCACGATCATTGCCTCGCGTGTCGATGCCTTGTCCGATTCGCGATGCAGAGTTTCCGATGCGTTCGTCAGGCTGGAAGCAGTAATGAACCCCACCGCTTCCAGTAATTTGCGTCAGTGTCTCCGGAATGGGCCCGTGCTTTTGGATCAGAGCTTCCAATGAATCATTGCCGCCGCTCTTCGGGTCGACATCAATCACGCAGAAGGTCTTCTCTCCGCATGGGATCCCGATATTTGCAAGCGGCCATCGATTCCACCATTCATTGATTTGCTTCTCATCGGTGGTGGCCTTATGGAATCCCTGCGGAAGTAGTGGCTGCTTCCCCTTGATCCGTAACGGGAACACGGGCCAGCCACGGGTTGCGGCATACGCCAATGCAGCCTCAAGATGTGATGGCATCTTTCAGTCCTATTGGGCGGAGTTTGTATCCAGTGATTTCCTTGTACTTCCCTCGTTGTACGACAGTGATGCTTTCCGTCACTTCAGCCAACGCTTGATTCAGAAACAGGTTCTCGCGTGCTTCGTCGACCGTAGGTACCGGCTCGCCGAAGCGAGACTTCCACCAGTAGTGCGCCTTGTGACCAGCTGGTCCTTGGTGGTCGAGGCAGATCCACTCACGAGCTACGAACAGCCCACTTCTGTATTCGACGCGGAGGCTGTCTGGCATCCCGTCCTTGATGTGCCGGTGTATGGATACTGATTCAACAGGGAACGTCTCAGGCTCGCCAGACAGGATGCTCCTGTTGCTGGCGCGTATCTCATGAAGCCGTCGCTCGCGCTCGTCTGCTTCGGCTGCTTCGATCACTTGCTTCGGAATTTCCCAGCCACAGTGAGGACATACGCCTAACTGCCTCGAGAAGACGTTGCCGCATTCCTTGCAGTCGTGGAGCTTGGCGTCGCCGGCATCGATGCAATCGATCGGCCCATGCTCGTCTATGCAGTGAGCGTAATCGAGTACGAGACAATTCTCCTTGTCCGGATGCGTTCTCAATCCGCGCCCGACCATCTGGACATACAGGCCCCTCGACAGCGTTGGTCGGAGGAGGACGATGCAGTCCACCTGCTTCGCGTTGAACCCCTCGGTATAGACGTTCACGTTGCAGATGGCTTTCAACCGACCAGCCTTGAAGTCTCTTGCGATTCGATCGCGCTCACGACGCGGCGTGCTGTTCGTTACAGCTGGAGCACTGATTCCATACATCCGAAGCGCCTTGCTCACATGTCCGCAGTGAACCACGTCTACGCAGAAGAAGATGATGCTCTTCCGCTTGTACTCGCGAATATTCCCCACGGCGTCTTTGACTGCGCTCGAGACAACATCATCTGAATCCACTGCAGTGGAGAGACTCTTGACAACGTAATCGCCACCACTGTATCGCTTCACATTACTCAGGTCTGGCTGAGCATCACCTCGACGGCTCCATAGCCGACACAGGTAGCCATCAGCGATTAGATGGTGGATGTGAGCTTCGTAACAGATCTCGTGCAGAATATGATCCGCGTGACACAATGGGCCCGTCATTCGATATGGCGTGGCGGTAAACCCGACGACTCGGAGGTCGGGATTCTGGATCCTCTGGAGCTCCAGGAACGTCCGGTACTTCCCCTCGCCTTTCGGCGGTATCCTGTGAGCCTCGTCGACAATCACTACGTCGAACGGAGCGAACTCACCTCCACGCTTGAAGACGCTATCAATGCTGGCGTAGATGATGCTGTTCTCCGTATCTCGACGCTTGAGACCAGCCGCATACACCCCGATGTCAGCGCTTGGCCAGATCTCATGCAGCTCCCCGCTGTTCTGAGCCACCAACTCTTTGCGGTGAGCCAGGATCGCCACACGGAGAGGCGGATACTCATCCTTCCATCGCTGAATCGCCCAAGCCATCAGTAACGACTTGCCACCGCCGGTCGGGATCGCTATGCAGGGATTCGACTCCTTCGTGCATATGTGATCATGAAGAGCCTTCAGGGCTTCTTCCTGATACGGACGCGGCTGTATGGCAGGCCGGCCAGATGGCATGGCGAGTCGTCCGGTCATTTTTGCTCGGCCCCCGCTTTCTCGGCCCATTCGAAGATGTTGCGGCCCCTAAACCGGATCTCTTCCAGCCACCGCGGGCGGTAGCTAGGACAAACTTCGCCGGAAAAAGACATGGTGCAATTATCTACCGAGCAATTGATACAGCTCTTGACGCGAGATTCGATCTTCGATTGCAACTCTCTGATCTCCTCGTCCTTCTTCTGGAGCAGCTCTTCAAGTCGTTCGATAGCAGTCATCCGACCACCTCCCCTGCGATCTTCTTCTTGAAATGCTTGATGCGCTCGCCGCCCTTGCCATGCAGCGCGCTTACTGGAGTCTTCGTCAACTCCCACGAATCGAACTGGCCGTCTTCCTTGTTCGGGCCATGTCGCCAGGTGGCATTGTCTGATTCGTTCATGTACTCGACGAACGCCGAGCCATCAGGGTTGACACCGTAGTCGACTGGCTCCGCGAATGTGATCAGGCCTGGGATGGTGAGGTGATGGGTACAGGCTTTCGACTGGTCGATCTTGCTCAAGCACTTCTCTTTACCGGAGCAATGCCATCGGCCTTCTTCGATCGGGACTGAATAGGCGCATGACCTGCATGTCACGTCCGCCGGGACTGCGCGGCCGGCGGGGTTGTCGAAGCAGAGCGAGGTGTACGCGCAGTACTTGCATGTGTCGCAAGATGGGTCCTCGCCGGCGCGCACTGGGGGCTCGCTCGCCTTGACAATCCGCTCTGCCTTGGCCAGCAGCGAATCAGCATAGGTGATGTCGAGAGGAACGCGCTCGGAATAAAGTTCGTCAGTGTCTTTATTGGTGGCCATGTACAGAGCGCGATCCATACCGGTCAGACGCATGTATACTTGCATCTGATCGTAATGCATCGGTTTTGTTTGCTGGACACTCTTCGATTGAGTGAGTCGGCGGAACCACTTCGTGTTGTACGTCTTGCCTTCGTAGATATGCCACGTCTTTGGTGCCTCGAGTACGCCAAGTATGCAGCCATCGAGGTGCCCGCCTCCGTGCCCTTCGGCGAATGTCACGGCGAATTGATCGCCATTCTCGTCGACTGCATGAACGGTGCATCCGATCGCTCTCAGGTCTTCGACTTGCCTCGTCTCTTCGATGTTTCCTCGATCGAACAGGCGATACATGCGCCCAGAGAAATCTTCCCGGCCGCACCATCTGAAGCCATACCACAGTGCTCTGCTGCATTCGGCGCCAATAATGCTGGCCCCGAGGTATCCACGCGGAGCTTCGGAATCACCGCGCTTCTTCCATGCGTCATAGATCGCTTCGACCGTCTTCGACTGTTGCGGCAAAAACGGTTCAAGATCGCCCACTCGGCACACCCCTCTCGTGCATTTTACCCGCAGCTCGGGCTTCCAAAGGGGGGGGGAGGAATGGAAGCCCGAGCAACGGGTGCCGTCACATGACGGCTGCTACGAGATCTTGAGGTATGTGCCCCGCTCCAACAGCCTGCAGCCTGGCACTTCAACACCAGCAAGCAAGCGCTCTCGAATCGCATCCTTGTCGGCTTCGATCTCTTGCGGCTTCGGATCTTTCTGGAGATCCTTCGGTAGGTCCTTGCCGAGGACGTTGCACTCGACAGATTGCTTGCCGCCAGCATTCGCTACCGTAACGGTGAATCGAGCGCCTTCTATCTTCTTCATATTGCGTGCGGTGAGAAGGACCTTCAGGTGCTCCTTGAGCCTGTCGGCCTTGTTGCTGTCGGTCTTCGATTTCTTCGCCAGTCTCGCTGCTTCTGCTTTCCTCGTCGCACTGCGCGCTTGCAAGATCGCGATGAAGGCTGCGTAGTTGTCGACCTTCTCCTCGAGGTTGACTTGGATCTCGTCAGCCCACTTCGCCAACGATTCCTGTACTTCCTGATCATCGAAGTCGGCGCCCTCAAGAAGATCGTCCAGCGCCTGCATGTCTTCTGAGATTGCAAATAGCGTTTGCTTCTTGGCCATTACGTGTTCTCCAGTTCAGTCAGTGAGAGATGGAATCGGAGGCGGGATTCGAACCCGCGCATTCCTGCGAGCGTGGCTGGCCTTGTCACAGCCCTTTGGACTCACTCATTGCAGGCGCTCTACCTTTGAGCTACTCCGATAATCCGATTCCTCGTTATCTCTTCCACGGAGGAGTGTTCTTCGCCGGCGCAGCTGCAGCCGCAGGAGCCGCCGTAGCCTGTGCAGTGCCAGCCGGGGCCACAGGAGACAATCCCTCAACTGACTTGTAACCTTTGACCTCGTTCTGCGGGCCGTACTGCTCGGAGGTCTTCACGGTCAGCTTGATCTGGAGAACCTTGTCCTTGATCTGGCTCGAGTCGGAGATGTTCATCACACCAACCGCCCGACCGATCGCAGACAGCTCGCGCATGCCGATTTCCTCGGCCTGCTGGCTCTTGTTTCGCAGGTTGATGTTGCCGAATACCTTCCGACCCTTGTGCTGGCCGTCGACAACCTGGTACTTCACTTTCATGTAGTACCCGTCTCCAGCATTCCGCTGCGCGCTGTCGCTCGTCTCGCGGACCTCGGTCTCCTCGATTATCACTGGGTACCATCCGGCCGGCAACGGTTCGTTTACCTGCTGCGGGTCGACTTCGTTGCAGTCAAACTCATGACCGCCATATACGTCCTGAATATCTGGCATGATTGATCCCTTCCTATGGGATACGGGTTCCGTGTCTTCTACTTCTTTGCCTTGGCCAGCGCGTCAGTCAACGCTGCCCATGAGAGGGGCATCTCGTAAGGCAGTTTACCCCAAGGCCCACGGCCGCCGCCGGGATGCGACGGACGCTCCTGCGTGTACAGGAAGGGCTGACCACCGCCGGCGTCGAGGGCTCGGTTCGTCTTCTTGCCGAACCCTTGGTCATCTTTCTTGACGATGACCTTGTGCTGAACGAACGCGATGCCATCAGCCCATCGCGTAAGCAGTGCACTGGCGTACTTGTGAATGTCGAAGTCCCACCGGGTGTATGGCTCGCAACCTGGGTCATTCATCTTGCCGATGGAGGTATGCCCGACGAGAATGATCGTCATGTTGCGGTCGTTCCGCAGCGCGTCCATTCCGTCCGTGAATTCACGCCACTGTTTGAGCACCTCGGTGTAGCCCTTATGGAAGCCGCCGCCAACCTTTTCGATGGAGTCAACGCCTTGGTTGATTCGGCAGCATTCTTTCCAAAAGATTGGCTCGAGCGTCGACACCGAGTCGATCACCGCGGTACTGTAGCCGTGATCGTCCACGTACAACGTTCCAAGTGCTTCAATCAGGTCAGCGTAGGTATTGATGACTGGGAAGGTTGGAACGTCGAGGTCGTCGATACCTTCTTCGCCGCGTATCGGCAAGAACACTGGCTTGTCTGATTGAGTGGCGAAGGTGGACTTGCCACATTTCGGCTTGCCCAAGACGATAATGCGCCTCGGGCGATCCTTCTTCGATGAAGCTATGCTGCTGAGATCAAACCCCACGGTGGTGCTCCCTCCTGCTCTCTACGTCTACGCGCTTGCCAACAGTTTCTCGACTGCTGATCGATTGAAGAATCGTCGTCCGCCTATGTAGAAGTCAGGAATAGTTCGGACATCGATACTGGTCCCGCCGCTCGTCTTCTGCGGTGGGCCATCCTTCAACTGTCGATACAGCGTCGCCGGCGAGATGCGAAGCATCTTTGCGAGCTCTTCTGCTGTGATCAGGTTCTTCTGAGATACTTCGGCGGGCGCGACCGGCGACTCGACGTTCTCCTGCTGGTGCTCTGACTCGGACATGAATTCACCTCCTCTCGGGCGAATCAAATACACTCAATTGCTCTCGATTGATCATCCGAACAAGATACATGCCGGCCGAGGCCTGTCAAGACTACTCTCAGGTTTTCTTAATTATTCTCAGGTGCGCTCAATAGGTCTAACTGCTTGAGGACCCGGTAGGTGCGGGCGCCGAAGGGGGTGTAACCGCCGCCAGGCTTGTAGACCCGGGTATGCTTGAAGCCGCGGGCCTTTGCAGCCTCACGCATGAGAGCTCGCACCTGCTGCGCCTCAGAATCGAACTCAGGGTTGCTCTCGAGACTGCTGATGATCTCATCAGTGCGAGCCTTGTAGGCAGTATCGCTCTCGCCTTTCCGCTGTCCTGAAGAGAGCGTCATGAGAAGCCGGCCAGCTTGCTTGGCGTCGATCTTCCGCCTGGTCTCGAGTGCGGCGCTGTCGACCTTGAGGCTGTAGTACATCTGGAGCCGCTCTTCAGTGAGATCCTTTGCGCGTGACTTCTTCTCGGCGAGGATGTCGAAGGTTTGCTTGCGCTCATCAGTAGTAGCGACGTTGAAGACATTCAGGGCATCAGCGAACCCGAGCCTGCTGAATGAAGCTTGGAATGCGGTTACCTTCGCTTCGCGTTCGATGCTCTTTATCTGCTTACTGGTGAAGCCAGACAGATCGACTTTCTTTCCCGATCGCAAATTCCTGATTGCTTCCTTGCGCTCAACGCTTCTCTTGGCCTGCTCCTTCGTTCTCGCCCCCGATGGTATCCTGTCTTGAATCATCTGGCTCATGAGCTTCTTCGCCGGCGTCCGCGTCAGGTACGCAGGCGCTGGGGAGATCCCGCTCGCGGCGATCGCTGCAGAAAGAGCTTTGTCTTCCCCGGCCTCTCGCATGCGGAAGTAGTTACGAACGCTGAAGGGAGTGAATGCTTCTCCGATATGGCGAGCTACATCAAAGAATTGCTGAGAGATCGGGTCGTCTTCGTTGCGCACCTTCGTGCCGAAGTAGTCCTTGTTCTCGATGATGTCCGCCATCGTTCCCCATAGCGGATGCAGCTTGTGTTTCGCGGTCTTCGCCGCCCTGGTGTACCACGCAACCCAGTCCTTCGAGTAGTGAGGTAGAGACAGACGCTCGTCGGAGCCGTCCTTATTCTTCCGCCCAGTCCTCGGGAAGAAGTAGTCTTTCAGTGATTCGTCCTCCTCTTCCCATGGCCACTTGCCAGTAAAGAGATACGTGAGTATGGATGCTTGGGTCGCGTAGCTGACGGTGGATCCGAGTGCGTACCCCATGCGTCTGGTGATGAGGTCATCACCCTTGATCGCACGAAGCGGAGTCGTCATCGCGTCGCCGATAGCTCCACCGAATTCGCGAATTGATCCGAGGTTCCAGCCGACAGAGCGAACTATTTGCATCGCCATGTCTTTCATCCATCGAGACCAACCAAGGTTGTCGTATACGAGTTGACCCATCCGGTTGTCTACAGAGTCCCACGCCCTGGCAAGCTCAGTCTGGATTCGATCGTCGCTCCACCCCTTGCGCTGAGCTTCGGAGAACACGTCTCGCGAGAGCTTGTAGAAAACACCAAGCTTCAAGCGCGGAACCTGGAACTCCATGATCGGCTTAGCCAGCACCTCGAGCGCCGAGAACGCCATCTGAAACGGAACCTTCGTGACTGCGAGTGCGCTGCCTTCGCCGGTCTTCAAGTCTCGCAATGTCTTGAACAAGCCTTCGATCGCATGGTTGTGATAGATCGTATCCATACTTGCTCGGCCGCCGGCTTGCATGATTGCTTCCACCATTGCCTTGAGACGATCGTCAGCGATGTCGTTCAGGTCAGTCCTCATCGCCTTCATCAGTTCATGGCCTTTTCTGATGTCAGTCGCAGCAGCAAACGGAGCAGAAAGGAACTCCTTCAACGCCCCGCCGATCTGACCTCTGAAGAGCTTCTGAAGCCCAAGACCTATCTGGCTTGAGATCGCGTCGGACGCCACGTTGAGAGCGTGGAATGCGCTCAAGCTCAAACTCGCCTGGTTCATTGCATTCCCAATGAACCTGATGCCCTGATACGTACTTCGTATGAAAGCGTTATGGTGGTTCCGCAGCCCGGGCTTCAGATAGTTGTTGATGATGGTGGCTGATTCTGCAGGGACCGCCCACTTGCCGAGCGTGAGGACGCCAGGGAGCTTGATGTCAGTCGCGCCAGTTGTAAGCACCACAGACCTGTCGAGAGTCAGCAGCGGCTTGAGCACGTCATTCTTCTCGAGAAAGGCCTTCCAGGCTTCGGTGATGTTCGGCGCGATCTTCGCCATCTTATCAGGCGCCGCCAACCAGACCTCCATGAGGACCGCTTCTTTCTCAGCCCTCTTGCGCTCGTATGACACGCGGCCCTTCGTCGCCTCAACACCCTCGTGACGCAAGTCGGCGAGGGCACGGAACTCTTTGTCGATCACACCACGCTTGCGCTGGGCGTCCGCCTTGTTCGGGGTACTGATACCAGTCTTGTTCGGCCGTCCCTTAGTATGCGGGCCCGTGCGTATGTACTCGTAGAGTCCGTAGTTGTCGCCGATCTGGTGCCCGATTTCGTGTGCCAGGACGCTCAATGGCCCTGCGAACTTCGTGATGATGTTCTTCCCAGGACCGGAAAGACCCCATCGTCGCCCACCGAGCTTCGCGAGCCGCTGATGGCTTACTCCCATCGAAGAGGCAATGCCAAGCAACTGATCAGCAAGCAGCTTGTCGTATGCTTCCTCGACAGAGACCTCGGGATTCGACACGACCTTAAACGCTGGGTCGTCAATGAATTCGTAACCCGCCGGCAAGTAGCTCTTCTCGATGTTCTCTGGGACGAAGCGAGCCAAGTTCTGCGACTTCAGCAACTGGAAGTAGTCGGCGCCAGCGACGTACCGGTTCATCTCGTGGATACGAAGCATGACTATATTGACAGGATTGTAGTGCGCGAGCTTGAGGCCGGCGTCGGTACCCTCCTTCAGAGTCAAGTACTTCCGCTTCTTAAGGAAGCTCGCCGGCTTCAATTGTCGGCTGCCAAGAAGTTTCGTGATGACGCCGCGTGCTTTGTTGGGATCCTCGAACAGGTGGGGGAAGTAGTTCTCGTAGTACTCACTGAGCTTCCCATGTTCCTGCACGAGAGCGCGAGCATTATCAAGGGCCACCCTGAACGCATCCGCTGCCTTCTGCAGCTCCGGAGTCTTCTGCTTCCCACCAGTCTCCATAAGGTCTACGAACTCAATGACCTCAGCATCATTCATCCACCGGAACAACTTACTGTATTCATTGAGCTGATGGCGAACGGCTTCATCACGCTGAGAGGCTTGAGCCAAGGTCATGCGCTGGATCTTCGACGTCTTCTGCGCAGATTCGCCACGAACCGCCGGCGCAACGATCCCGAGGAGCCCGTCAGCCATCTCGTTCGTGGTGAGCTTCGACGCCTCTCGCTTAACGGCCTCAGACGGTACTGGCGGCTTGTCCGCCTCAGCTTCCGATACCCGCTGGCCAGCAAAGGCGTCGGGGCCACCGGTCGCGGCAAAGGCGTCACCAGTCGCTCCGCCGGCTGCTACTTCAGGCTTCACCTTCGTCTTCGTCTTCGTCTCCTCCTCGCTCGCCGTGATGGCGTCCTTGAGTGGCTTGTAATCGTCAGACAAGACCTTGTCAGTAGCGATACCAAGATCCGACTTACTGAGTCCAACACGCACCGTATCCGCTGCAAGCTTGGCGTCCATACCACCGATGTCTGACTTCGAGTACCCCAGGTCTGTCAGTTTCTTTTCCTGCGCTGTCGTCACCGCAGGCTTCTTAGCTGCTGGCTCAGCTTTCGCCGGCGCCTTCTTCTCCTCGGCCTTCGTTTCAACCTCTACGCCGGCTGGTTGGGCCGCAGCCTCCGGAGCTGCAGGCTCTTCGATAGCCTTCTTCTGCTCTACCGGTTTCTTGACTGCGGCCGGCGCCTCTGCCTTCTTCTGAGCCCGGGGCTTCAGGATGCTCGCTACAAGCATCTTCCGATTCATGTCTCCAACGTTCTCTATACCCAGTTCTTTGGCGATCTTTACCAGCCGCGGTTTCTTCATCACGCTCAGGGATTGTCTGGTGTACTCAGGCTTCGCGGCGACCTTCGGAGCAACCTTCTCCGCTGCTTCGATCTTCGCAGGCTTCTCAGCTACAACCGCCTTCGCCTTCTTCGGCTTCCGGATCGGGATCTTGAGTACAGCTGGATCAACAGGCTTTGCGATCTCCTCCAGGTCAAGCCCAGAGAAACGCCTTTGCGCTGTGGCGCGTAGCTTCGATAGATCCTTATTGAGCTTGCGCGCGGTCTTCAGATCACCGGCGTCACGTGCTTCCTTAATCCCGGCCTCGAGGTCCAATGATTCACTTACCAGAACATCGAATTGCTCAACGAGCACGTCCTGAGACTTGCGCTGCTCCTTCGCCTTTAGCTCTGCTTTCGCCTGGGCCTCAGCATCCAGCTGAGTTTGAATTGCTTCAGGAGATTCAAGGGCCTCATCAACACCGACGTCCTCCTCGATCGCCGTGTCGCGCTCTTGGCGCTTCTCATTGACGACAGCAGTTACACGCTCGAGCAATGCAGAACGGTTCTCGGCCGACATTTTCGGGAGACCAACATCGGCAAAGGCCTTTCGACTTGACTCGCCAGCGTCGGCCAGGGCCGCGGCCTCGTCTACATTCTGATCCGCCCACGCCGCTGCGCCTTCAGGCGTCTGAATGACTGCGGACTCGAGCTCCCGGCCGAGCGCAATATCAAACTTCCTGCCTGTCTTCTTACTCTCAGCAGCAGCCTTGTCGATCGCACCCAGTGTCGTTTTTTCGTCGAGTGAGAATGACTCAGAGAGCTGCCGCGCAAGAGCTTCGCGTTCCTTAAGAGCCTTCTGCGCAGTAATCCCCTGATACGTTCCGGTTGCCCCGACAGCCAACGCAGTCTGAATAGTGGTGTCCTTCATGATGTCGAGAGCTCGGTCCCACGTCAGCTCTTGAGGATCTACTCCGGACGCTATCTGGTTGTACTGGTCAAGAATTTCAGTGATGTTCTCTTCAGGCAGCTCCTGCAATAGTGCGATGCCCGTCCTCTTGAGCATAGCTTTCAACCCAGACTTCGTGAGCGAAGCCCCGCCGCCAAGCAACTTCTCCATACCGCCCGCGCCCACTGCCTGGAACGCAGCCGCGATGCCTCCCTCGATGAGCGCCGATCGGCCGACGAAACCCCACTTATCCCTGCCAGAAAGGCCGGCGTCCGTAGCCTCAGTGATGGCTTGGTTTCCACGGGAAAGCGCGAACCCTCCGATGATGCCGTAGCCTCCGAGCGGAGACAGCGCGGCAGAAGTTGCTACCGAACGAGACGCGCCGCGGACATACCCACCGAAGGCACCTGTTTGCGCTGCCGCGTCGGCCCCGGCCGCAGCCTGTTCCAATAGCTGCGTTTCCCGGTTCAGCTCGTCGGCGGTCTTACCGGAGAATGGCCTCGCCGCAAGCGACCCGAGATCGAAGGTTGCCTGCTTTACGCCCATCAACACATCTCGGAAGATCGGAGGATACTGCTTGAGGTCCGACTGCAGAACATCGATCGTTGCCTGATCTTCCGCTGCCTTCCGAAGCTTCGCCATCTGCTTCTCCGGAAGCGCCTTCACTGCATTGTAGACCTGGCTGAATTTCTGCTCGTCTTCCTCAGTCCACTGCCCTTCCAGACGACGCATGTGGATATGTCGATCCGGAGACAGTGTTTCCGAGAAGACTCCAACTGCGGAGTCGATGATGTCCTTCGAACGCTTCTCGTTCTGAGCGACAGCATAGGCCTCTGCGAACTTCTTGGATCGCTCGTCGTCCCAGCCCTCTGTGCGGCGTCGGAAATCCAAGTGAGCCTGCAAGTCCATTCCGCTGGCGATCAACTCGCGAGCAGCCGACAAGTCGTTGTCCTGTGCCACAGATGTCTTCGCCATGCTGGCTAGCCCTCAATCAGCTTCTTGTAACCGCGAATGGACTGCTCCAACTCTTCCCATTTCATCTGGCGCTTCACGGGCGAATCCTCACGCCTGTATGCGATGGCCGCCTTGTCGAGACGCGCCGCCATTCGATTCAGGGCCTTCCGACTCATCACGGATTTCTTGCCGAGCCATGCTTTGTAGCCCTTGGTGATCACCTTCTGCACGTAATTTGGCGAAGCGAGATCCATAGCACTCTTGACCGCCTGACCAGCAATCGCAAGATCCGAAAGATCCGCTTGCGCAAGGCCAGGAGCACCGCCTGTTGCTGACCTAGGGCCAACGACTGGTGCAGCCGCTTGCGACGGCTGCGGCAACGTCTGCTGCTGCTGAGCCCCACTTGCCAGAAGCGCCTTCTCCAGTGATTCGGCCTCCCCAGGAAGTACCTGCTGCCCCTGCTGCTGGCCGGCCCCAGAGAACTTCTGCCTGCGCCTGAAGTAATCCTCTACGAACTCGACAAGCTCTTCTCGGCTTGGTGGCACTTCCGGATCATCTGGCCCGGCGCCAGGCTTGGTCAGCAACTTGATACCAAGCTCGTAAGCGGAGTTGTAGTCCTTGAATGTAGGTACGTTGGGGTTGTCAGCGACCTTCTTCACCGTTCCATCTGGCTGGCGCGTAATGAGAATACCAGTTTCTGGATCCGGCCACACGTCGCCAATATTCTGCCCTTCAGGGCGGCCAGTATCCTCTTTGCGCATAGGAAGCGGCTTGATGCCGGCCAGCTTCGCAGAGACCCTCCTTCGAGCCTCAATCTTCTCCTCATCGGAAAAGCTGTCGTCTCCCTCTATCTCGTACAGCGCATTCTGATACCGCTCTTGATCGGCTCGCTGCTGAGCCGTCAGTCGGAATTCGAACTGACCAGCCTCAAGCCCGAAGCGCTTCTCCAGCATCTCACGGCGGAAATCCTGCTCCGAAGCCTGCATGTCTAGGCGGAAATCATGCTCGTCTGCTCGAGCTTCACGCTTCTCCTTTGACAGGAGCCCAGCGCGCTCGGCGTCCGCTCGTTGCTGCGCCTGCGCAGCGCCGAAGCCGGCCTGCAGGACGAGACTCGGGTTGGCTGCATGCTTGACGTTGATCGCCATTGGTACCCTCCTGCGCCTAGAACAGTGGTTCGACGCCGTGATTGTAATCGTAGTTGATGAGACTTATGCCGATGCGCCAGAACTTAGTCCTATCTTCGAAAGTCACAGTAGCTGGGAATGCGTTGTCTGGCAATATATCAAGCGAGGCGACGACCGGATTAGTCTCGCCTGCAGTTGACTCATTCCACAAGATCGTGCTGATTGACGATTGGCCACCAGCGACCAACGACCCACCAGACAAGTCAAACTCCGAAGCAGCAGCCCCGATGTCCACCCACTTCGAATCTGGATCACTGAACAACGTACCCGGTGCACCATTGAAGTCATCAACAACAGAACCGTCGACCGAGAAACTATCCGACTTCGCGTAAGGCCCGGCGGGTGTTACGTTGAAATACTGCGACGATACTATCCCTTGCCAGGTAAACGGATACACAGGAGTGTAGCTGCTTGCAATAGGAACTTCGAGTGAGGTGCCGCCGAAACTGGCGATGATCACACCAGACGTGCGGTTTACGCTCAACGACAAGGCGCTCTCTTCGACGTATGCAGGAAGGCCCAAAGCAGATGGAATGAAGCTACCATCTTGATTCCAATGTGCCTCTACCCCCAATGTCATTTGCCGTTCACCTGCTAAGTTGTAGTGACCCAAGATCGTCGCGACGAACTGCCACCGTATGTTTCTCGTAAACCGTGCGCCTAGAGGCGACCTACGAAACGCGCCAAGAGGCGACCTTCCGAAATTCGATAGGCTCATGAGCTCACCGCCCAGGCCCGCGCTGCCGTATTCAAGTCACCCCAAACGATAAGCCCTAGAGTAACCGTCAAGCCGGTGTCGTGGTGGAAGATGATGATCTGCTCGCCGTCGTAATACGACGGAGTGATGAGCTGCGTCTCGTCATCTTCTCCATCTGCACTCGCTACTCTGGTATAAGCATTCGAGTACACATACGACACACCGTCGACCGTCAGGCCGTCGAACAAGCTCCTACGGAGCGCCCGCGGCTTAGCGACATACACCTCCTGGTAGTTCGAGTTGAAGTAACACTTGAGGTAGTCGTCCTCCTGGCTGTTGATTGTCGCAAGCGTGATCTTCGCTTCTTTACCAGGCGCCGATTCCATACCGATGTACTTGCCGGTAGACGGATCGAACGGAGTCACAGGCATCATGAACGGCCTTGTCGGCCGAACTTCCGGTATCGGAACGATACGTTTCTCGTCGCCTGAACTGACCTTGATAGTCAACAGCTTTCTCCTTACGGCGTCGGGTACGCTACGCCGCTTGAGCCGAGCGAAGTAGTGAGATTCCCGATGCTCGATATATCAGGATAGCCATCCTCGCGCCTCTCCATGAAGTTCATCATGGCCGTTATGACCTGATTCCTCAGGCCGAGACGCTTCGTGCTGAGCTCATGCAGTGAAGTCCTGAGTCGATCGCGCGCAGCCAAAACCTTCGCTCGCATATCGGTCTTGAGTTGATAGAGGCGGTCCTCGTTCCTTATTTGCTTCTCGGATATGAGGTCCTCAACAGCTAGATCAGCAACAGCTCTCTCTCGCTCGATTCCAGCCTCGACTGAATTCCACACGGTCGTGTTGTACATGCCACGCTGAATCAACGACGACTTAGCGGAAGCGATCTTCGCGTCGAACAACGTGTCGATTCGGTTTCGCTCGCTATCTCCGAAATCGTCCAGTGCCCCGGACACGCTTGTGTTGTGAGCGTCGAAGTCAGTACCCAAGGCTGCAATGATCGTCTCGACTAGGCCATCGTAGACTGTCTCGTCAGCCTCGAGGCTGATCATCGTGTCTTCAGTCTTGTCGAGCACGACAGTGAATAGAGCTACGATCTCGTCATACCGCTGATCGTTCAGGGTCCGACCAGTGTTGTACGCATTCGTGAACGACGTAATGAGATCCTGAAGAGCCAGCTCAGGCTTCAAAACTCGCCGGCGGAGGAACCACTTGATCACAGTGTGGCGCCCGGTATCTACGTCATACGTCGTCGTCGTCGCACTGACTGTCCAGCCCTGAGAGAACAGCCACGGTAACTGAGCGGAGTCTTCCATCTCCATCGTCTGCCACTCGTACCAGTTCGACGAGTCCATAACGGCTTCGTCAACTGGATCGACATCTGTGATGTATGCAGACGGATTGATCTTATCCATCAGAGCCCTCCACGTCCTACCAAGCTGCTACAGCCTTGTCCTTCGCATACTGAATTAGGACCCCGAACACCCTTGCGTCGACATCCATCGCAGCACCAGCGCCAGCATAGTCATAGTCGCGCGTCAACTTGAAATGGACGAGGTCCCCGAGCGCCGGCGTGCCGGCCACGGTGATTGCCGAGCTGGCCGGAGTGACATGCAAGTCATCGTCGGCGATCGCCTGGTCGTCCATATTCGCTTGAGTGCCCAGGATCACGTCGAGAGGGTCGTCGTTACTAATCGCGACCCCGCCTAGCATGAATCGAACGTACTCGCTTGCGTTCGCGTCGGAATGGCCTGGAGCCCAGAATACCTTACCCTTGACAGTACCACGGTCCCACGACTCAGGCATGGCTACATTGAATTCGGCGCTCTCGTCCTGCACAGAACCGTCGAAGAGAAGCACGTAATTGGTGAGGTCGTTCGTCCCGTACTCCATCGTCTCAGAATCGGCGCCATTGGTGACACTCGGCGTCATCGAGGAGGCTGGCACCCACAAAGAGTCATACGTCGATGCTGTGTCCAGGAACGTCTTCAGATTCGCGAGCGTCAGCTCCTTCAATGCATTGCTCGCTGCTGAGTCCTGTATCATCAGAATATCTGCGCTGACCGCAGTCGTCTTCGCCGAGAGCCCCTGGATCTTTCCTATGACGTAAGTCCACAACCGAGATATCAGGCTCTTGCGTTGCGTAGTGCCAGCACCTCCATCATCGACAAGCATGGTATCGGCATCGACAAGCGCCGCACCGATCTCATCGTGGTCATAGACGAAAGTGTCCAGCGATTCTCTGATGCCCTGTTCACTCACTACGCTGTCGTCATCTCCAACAGCGCCTACTGTCGTAGCGAGTAACAGCCCATCCTTGAGGACCCCGCCGGTAGTACTCCACTGAGGAACCCTGTTGACAGTCGTCGTCTCGGGCCCGGACACCGGATTCCCGAGGTACGTCTTGATCGTAGAGAGAGCGACTTTCTTCTCGACGCCGCCCTGAATGCAATAGAAAACATCAGTATCAGCAGATGTCGCTACAGCGCTCAACGCTGTAATGTAGGTGTCAAGCGCGCCGTAGATCGCAGTGTTGATGTCAGCCAGAGTTACTTGTTTCGCTGTCGTGCCTTGCGTCACCAACAAGTAGTCCGTGCTGGTGAGCGCTCCACTTCCGTCGGCCAGGTCGGAGATGTCGAGAATGGCTGCCTCGGTGGTTGCACGAACGTACTCAGCCAGAAGAGCCAGGGTCAACGTCTTCTCCGTAGTGCCCCCATCTTTCAGCGCGATAATATCGGCACTATCTGGGGCAGACTCCGCAGCCTTGCCCCAGATCGTATCAATCGCATGCTGAGCTACGAGGTCAATGTCAACGGGCTTCAACACCCCGCCTTGGAGAATGAAGACGCCATCAGCACCAGTGACTGATCCACCAGCAGATATAGCCTCGATCGCGTCGACAGTGTAATCCTTGAGGTTGTCGACAGAGATCCTCTTCGGGGCCCCGGCGTCGGAGACAGCGATCAGCTCGCCACCACCGACGGATGCGTCCGCGTTCATCTCGCTGATCTTGATCTCGCCCATGACTACCCCGAATCACTGGCCGGCTATGCTATTTGGCCTTCTTCTTGACTTCTTCAGCGCTGTCAATTCTTGATCCAAGAGCGATAACAGCGACACGCTCTTTGAGCGAGAACATCCTCGGCACGGTATCAACAATCCGCTTCAGCACTGAGAAGTCAGATTCCTCCAGTGCGTATCCGACAACGCTGGTGCTCATGTCTGCCATGTCCCTCTTCGTAACCGCGTCGAGCTCCAGTGTGGCAAAGATCCTGTCGGCAGACTTGTGATCACCATAGCTCTTGGGCATGAAACCTTCCTTGATCAGATGCCCATTCTCTGCGGCCGTCTTGATGAGGAATCGACACTTCTCTGACAGCTTTACCTTGCGCATCGTGTCTCCTGTTCTAACGGGGCTATTACCATGCTTCGCGAAGAAGCAGCCTGCCCCAGTCCTTTGATACAAGCAGCTTCACTATTGATACAGCGGATTCATCCGCTGCGACCTTGCTTGTCGCAACAGCCCATGCAGCCTGCGGATCGCCGGCGACTATACCTGCAGCAGCCACGGCTTGATGGCCAGCAGACCGGCCAGCAGCGTCGGCGTCGGCCGCGCGCTGTTCCTCGGTCTGCCCATCAGCTAGAGGCACAGCCAGCACAGCTTCGCTGGCCGCGTCATACGATGCATTGTACACGGGAGTGCGGGCCTCCTCGTATACAGTAGCCATAGCCCGAGTGATCGGGCCATCCGATAGCCGGACCTTTCGCCTACCAAGCTCGACTCCATCCTTCTCGTAGATAACGACTGGCCGTATTGAAGAGAGCACACCATCCGAAGTGTACTCTCTGTCATACGCGATAGCAGTCACACCATTCGGGACTGCTGCCGCTTGCGCCATATCCAACGCTTCCATGACCTACTCCTTCGCTTGCTACGTCGCTTCGCCGAGCTTATCCGAAGTGTATTCCATCTCAATGAAAGTGACATGCCCATCATCATCAGCGGCCGACTCAGACTTGTCCAAATACAGACGGCAGTAGATGACTTCCTCCGGGCCAGCGTCAATAGTGCTCGAGAATTCAGTTTCGATGAAGTCCGTAGCATTCGCCGGAGTAACACTTTCGGTTATGGTCGTGCTGCTTCCAGTCGTGCGATCAGCGCCTTCGGCCTTGACGACATACTCGATCTTCCAGTCGTAGTCTCCTGAACTCCAGTTAGGATCAGGACACCACATGAGGTGCAGCGACACATCGACAGTTCCGTCAGCATTCGCAGGTACATGAAAAACAAGGTCAACTTCTTCGTCGCTACCTACGCCCGTCGGGTCGAAGGCAATAGTATCTACAATCACTGACGTGCCGCTTCCGACAGGAAGCGTCTCACGGTCCGGGGACGTAGCTCCAAGGCCAACAACGACATTGAACTTCGTGAGCTCAAGCTTGACTCGTGCTGTACCGTGAAGAGTAAGTTCGCCGTCAGCAGCGAAGGCAGCATAGTTGGTTGTGCCACCATCGCCGATCACCGCATCTCCATTGACAGTAAGATACGAACCTATTGACGAGCTTAAGTTGATACCAACCTTGCCGTCATTAGCGATCCTCATCGCCTCGGTTACGGGCGAACCGTTATCCCGCGTATGAAACGCAAGGTCGAAAGAGTAGTTACCGCTGGTGCTGTTTGTCTTTTCGAGAGAGATACCGCCACCATTAGTCACTTCAGAGGCGTCGGTATACCCTCCTCGGAAGAGCAATGCCGCCCCAACGCCTGCCGCTTGGGCCGCCGTGTGTATTAAATGAACGACAACGCCATTCATTGAGTCTACTATGTTTGGACCATCAAACAACACAACGTTATCACCATTGATGTTGATATGGATTTCAGAATTAGCCTTGAGGTCGAGCATCCCACCATCGTCGCTACCGATGCCTATGGATGTTGATCGGAAATAGACATTTTCACCTATCGGCATGAACACGTCATCATTGAACTGGAAGTAGTCCTCGTCTTCCATCCATGCGAGCACACCGTCGTTCGTTTCGCCATCGAAGGTGAGGGTGTAGTCTGTGCCGGCAGCCCCACCACCAATAATCACATTCCCGTGCACATCAAGTTTAGCACCGGGATCAGAAGTCCCAATGCCGACGTTGCCCGTTGTCTTGCTGATGATCATATGAAGAGTAGACATCAGGTCAGTTGAAAAGGCTATGTTTTGCCCGTTGCTTAGGACTTCGAAATTGGATCGCCTATCCGCGTCCGCGAACGCAGACCCAATTGTTTGTAATGCGCCTATGAGCGTCGCATTCTCATAGAAGCGAGCAGAGTTGTAGCCGTCTGTTGCTGTGTGCTCGACCCTAGTGACTGTTGTCGAATCTGTAACGTGCAGTATGGAAGACGGAGATGACTCACCGATGCCGACGTTGCCGGTATTGAACCGGAACGCTGTGTCCGCCGTGAAGTCCAGATACCCGTCATCACTGCTGTTGATGTAAAGGCCTGAGTCGCGGGCGTAGAACTTGCGGGCAGCACTAGGGCTGAAGAGGACTTCAGCGTCGGCTTCGATTTGGAAGGCGGTTAGCCATGAAATAGCAGCCTCGACTGCATTGCCATTCGATCCTTCAAAACGCCACACATCACTGAATTTGTAGTGCCTGAAGTTACTTCCTGCATCAGAAGACTTCCACCCTCCGTTGTAATACGCATCCAATGCCATACCCACGATGTTATCGTGTGAATAGATGTGCGTAGCTACCAACGGATAGTCGTCTGCCGATGTCGTGAACTGCAAATCAGGACCGGCCGTATGGTTACTGTCCGTCCCCTCAATCGCCAGCTTCGCCGCGCCGACACCGCCGTGGGGTACTGCGGAGGTGCCGATGCCAAGCTTGCCGTCGATCCACGCAATGCTGCCTGACAAGTCGCCCTTGATCAGTCCACCGATATCGAGTTCGTTCGTCGCACCAGCTGCACTGACATCTGCACTTGTACCTATGATAATGTTGTCGGTACCAGTCGTCAGAGTACCGGCCGCGTTCTTACCGATGACAATGTTCGTCGTTCCAGTTTCGAGAATCCCGGCGGCATCACACCCCAAGAGAGTATTGTCTGCGCCAGTCGTCATGACATCTGCTGAACGAGTACCTACAATCGTGTTGCAATTCGCGCCTGATTCGATCACCTTACCGACGCGATACCCGATGAGCACGTTATCTGAGATATCATTACCACTCGACGACAAAGCAGCCTCATAACCTATGACAGTGTTCCGATCGCCAGTCTGATTCCACCGCAAGGCGGTGTATCCAATGGCCATATTCCTCTCACCCGAAGTGTTTGCCTGCATCGCTCGCGTGCCGACACCTACTTGAGTTCCATTCGTTGACTCCCTGCCGGCCAGGTAGCCGAGGAACGTGTTGTCATTCGACGTACAGTTGTAGCCAGCTTCTCGGCCGACGAGCGTGTTGTTGCTGTTGTCGCCAGTAGCACCACCAGCAGCATCGAATCCAATGGCAACATTGCTACCGCCAGTGGCATTCGCATCTAGAGCGTTATTGCCTATCCCGACGTTCTTTTCGCCAGAAGAGTTCGCGACGCCAGCATTCACACCGAAGAATGTATTGCTCGTTCCAGTCATCGAAGCAGAGCCAGAGTTGAAGATGAGAGACCCGGCAGACGGCGAGGCCACGTAGAAAGTACGCTCACTCATCAGCCAGGACGGAGACCCGGAGAGCGCCGCAATCGTAGTTGTACCAGTGATGTTGGCATTGCCGTTGACTGTAAGCGCAGCAAACACAGCTGAAGCAGTCGTGATCAAGCTCTGGTCGAGTTCACCAAGGTAACCCCACTGTGCCGCACTGATTGTCGTCGAACCTATCGTCTCAAGCTGAGCTATCTCTGCCGCCAGAGTGTTGTTCAACGCGACAAGACCAGTAAGCGATCCGTCCTCGAGGGTTGCTACGCCGTCGGTGATCGAATCTACGATGATATCACCGGCTTCCCCACCAGAGAAATCAGTCAACGCTTGCCGTACAGCCATCGTCGTAGCAAGGCTGCTGTTGTCCCCCACTGCCCCGATTTCAGTCCCAACAGTCAACCCGTCCTTCAACGTGCCAGTCTCGTTCGACCACTGTGGGATCCCGTTGATTGTCGTGCTTCCTGGGCCAGATACCGGATTGCCGAGATACGTACTGATCTCAGCCAACGTCACCTTCTTCTCGGTTCCACCCTGAATGCAGTAGAATACATCCGTATCAGCAGAAACAGTCACTGCGTTCAATGCAGTGACGTAGGTATCGAGAGAAGCATAGATGATCGAGTTGAGATCAGAAATCTGAACCCGTTTACCGGTAGTGCCTTGAGTGACGAGGAGATAGTCGGTCGCGGCAATCGCACCGCTACCGTCGGCCAGATCAGACACGTCAAGGATAGCAGCTTCGATGGTCGCCCTCACGTACTCGGCAAGCAGCGCAAGCGTGACTGTCTTCTCAGTTGTTCCACCGTCCTTGATAGCCAAGATATCAGCACTGTCAGGACTCGATTCAGCAGCCTTACCCCAGACAGTATCAATTGCGTGCTGTGCGATGAGATCGATATCGACCGGCTTCAGGACTCCACCTTGGAGGATGAAAATACTGTCAGCCCCAGTAACAGACCCTCCGGCCGCTATAGCTTCAATCGAATCAACGACGTAATCCTTGATGTTATCTACAGAGATCCTCTTCGGAGAGCTGGCATCTGAAACAGCGATGAGTTCTCCACCGCCAACAGAGGCATCAGCATTCATTTCGCTGATCTTGATTTCACCCATCAGCGCAACCTCCCGAGTCTCTCCATCACCATAGAGGCAGTTGAGTACGACCACTGATCAGTCGAGGACAACCACAATACAGCCCACGGACCACGGGACCTTGGATACTCGACGCAATTCTGCCCCGCCACCCACGTACCAGATGAATCAACCTCGATCTGATCGTTGCCATCAAGAATCGACTCAGCGCGATCTACCGCCTCCTCCGCCGACTTGCCCATAACGAGCTTCCAAGTAACTGTACCACTATCAGCAGCAAGGGCACCGACAATCTCCATTATCTGACCATCAACGCCTTCCATCCTCGAGACGTGGAACGGGCCGAAAAGCACATCACTCTGGAGGGCCGTGCCGTCATCGTCAGACGCCGTATCGGAGAACCTACGAAGATACCCATCCTTGCATCCAAGAACCACATTCGAGTATCCAGACCCGGGCATAGTAGCCATTGCCCAGGGCTGCATAGTCGCCGGCACCTTGACTGGCCAAAAGGCGCGGCGATCGAGATCGAGCCACCAGTGAGTTCCAACCCCGGACGCCGGCGTCAGGAAAAGATGCACCCCGCGGCTGACGTGATCGTACCGCATAATGACTTGCGTAGCCGTCACGTCGACATCACGCATCTCTTCAGGAATCACGACATCCGAGAATGGCGTCGGATGCGATTCGCTCCCGACTTGCCACACATACAGACCGGACCTCGACAGGAAGACCACGGTACCATCAGGGGCCACCTCGATCGAATCTGCATTAATCGGGCCGACGTAAGGGCTCACCTCGTCCTTGCGTCCATCTCCGGCCGGGTTGCCATAGTAAGCCCAGAGTCCATCAGCCGCGCCAAGGATAAGGACCTTGTCCTTGAACTGACGGAGAGCAGTCATCGAGTAGCCCATCCGGCCACCGCCAGCGTGGCCAGCAACCGGCCTCGAAACATCATCTATGTCTTGAGCGAATGACCAATCGGAATCGTCATCGATCTCACACATGTAGAACATGTGGTTCAACCCTGACACAACGATGCGCTGTTGATAGGCACACACCAATGGCTGATTTGCTGGAGCTCCGGAGACCGACTCAACAACTCCGGTCGCCGGGTTGAACTTCTTCAATGCGGAGTCTGCAATGTAGAGCTTACCGTTGTTTTCTGCCATCTGGAACGCGGTGTTGTTTCCGAGAGGATTCGAAGACGAGACTTCCGCATCAAACACGATGCGATCCCCATCTTCAGAAATCACATAATCGCCGTCGTCGGTAGTCCAATACGCCTGGGCCTGCGTTACCGTGGAGCCATCAGTGACAAAGATGTTTCCGTCTGCGATTACGACGAGATTGACTTTCGGCAGGCCTGCGTTATTGACATACGACACCGAGGCCACACCCAGTATGTTCGTGCCGAAATCGTTGTCGATGAACTTGGTCAAGCCAGGGCGGGATCCTCCGCGCGCGCGATTCTCAAGCGGGCCGACACTCCGTACATTCACCGCTCGAGGAGTCGTGTAGACACCTCTTCGCCCGTCGAGAGAAAGTCCTGTTTGGGCATATCGAACCCGGCGGTTTTGCCCGCTGAGAGGGTACGCAACGTTGATCCGCCGCGTGTTTGGCATGTAGGAGCTCCTAC
>Ga0180437_10002653_pt1 | contig 28017 bp, 29 predicted proteins | sample SS_ome_4_FD_132410 | JGI IMG/M metagenome (GOLD analysis project Ga0180437, IMG submission 132410) | Hypersaline lake sediment archaeal communities from the Salton Sea, California, USA - SS_3_D_1 metaG | ecosystem: Environmental > Aquatic > Non-marine Saline and Alkaline > Hypersaline >...
CCGCCTGGAGGTTGAGGCGCACATTGTGACCGGTGCAGTCGCCTCAATCCGCAATCTGGTGCAGTGCATCGAGAACGCCGATGTGGCAGTGAACGATCTTATCTTGCAGCCGCTGGCGTCGGGCGAGGCGGTCTTGACTCCCGAGGAGCGCCAAACTGGGGTTGTGCTGGCGGATGCGGGCGGAGGGACGACAGACGTCGCGGTTTTTGTGGAGGGGAGCATCTGGCACAGCGTGGTCCTGCCGGTTGGAGGAAACAATCTGACCAGCGATCTCTCTGTGGGGCTGCGTACGCCTTTCGACGTCGCCGAGGTGCTGAAGATCAAGCATGGGCATGTGTTGCCAGAGATGGTCGATCCGGACGAGCGGATCGACGTGGCTGCCTTTGGTGAGGACACGTTGCAGTCGGTCTCGCGCCGGCAAATGGCTCTTATTCTTGAAGCGCGGGCTGAAGAGATGTTTGCCATGGTGCTGAACGAGATCAAACGTTCGGGGTATGAGGGTCTGCTGCCTGCGGGGCTTGTTCTAACGGGCGGCACAGCTTCGTTGCGAGGATTCAAGGAACTGGGCCGTGAGATGCTGCAGCTGCCAGTGAGGGTTGGCACAGTTCGAAACATCAGTGGGCTCGTGGATGCGGTGAGCAGCCCTGTCTATGCGACGGCAGTGGGACTGTTGCTGTGGGGGCTGAGATATGGGGCATCGCAGACAATCGGGCCGAAGCGGACCAGCCGTTGGTCTGATTTGTTCCAGAGGTTCACCGAGATCATTAGAGCATTCTTACCGCACTAGGACGAGAAAGGAGAACAGATGAACGCACACTTGGATGTGGAGGCCCTGGCGAACATCAAAGTACTGGGCGTCGGAGGAGGCGGGAGCAACGCCGTCAATCGGATGCTTGAAGCCGGTCTGCGAGGTGTCGAATTTGTGGCCGTGAACACCGACGCCCAAGCACTGATGATGTCCAAGGCATCAGTGCGCCTGCAGATCGGGGAAAAGCTGACCAAGGGACTTGGCTCAGGTGGCAACGCAGTGGTCGGTGAGAAAGCCGCCGAAGAGTCGCAGGAAAGCGTCTTCGACCTGCTCACGGGAGCGGACATGGTCTTTGTCACTGCAGGCATGGGCGGAGGGACTGGCACAGGAGCGAGCCCGGTCATTGCCGGAATTGCCAAGGAGGCGGGCGCCCTGACCATCGGCGTGGTGACGCGCCCCTTCCGTTTCGAGGGCGTCCAGCGCGCGAAGGTCGCTGACGAGGGCATCAAAAAGCTCAAGGAACGCGTAGACACGCTTATTGTGGTGCCCAACGATCGGCTGCTACAGATTGTCGACAAGAAGGCCTCGATTGAGACAGCCTTCAGGGTGGCCGACGATGTGCTCCGTCAGGGCGTGCAGGGCATCTCTGAAGTGATTACCGGAACGGGGCTGATCAACGTTGACTTTGCCGATGTGCGCTCCATCATGTCGGTCGGAGGCTCGGCGTTGATGGGCATCGGCCGCGCCAGTGGCGATAATCGGTCGGAGGAGGCCGCCAAGCAGGCAGTCTCCAGCCCTCTGCTGGACGTTACGATGGACGGCGCGCGCGGTGTGCTGTTCAATATCTGTGGTGGGGAAAGCCTGACGCTGTTCGAGGTTGAAGAGGCAGCAAACATCATCCGCGAGCGCGCTGATCCGAGTGCCAACATCCGCTTTGGGGCCTTGATCGACGAGAATCTGGGTGATGAGCTGCAGATTACCGTCATTGCGACTGGTTTTGACGCCGAAGCAAGTGTGGAGCGTCGACCCTATGCAGCTCGAGCGCGAAAGACCATCGACTTCCCGGTCCGCTCGTACAATGATGAGGATCTAGACATCCCAGCTTTCCTGCGGCAGCGTCAGTAGCCAGTACCCTGTTGCGCAGCGGTTGCGCTCGTCCGAGTTACTGGCCCACCGAGCCTGCAGTGGAGTGTTCATTGCGGCGCGTTCGGGCCAACTGTGGTATCTTAAGGCTGGCCAGCGAATCAGGAATGGCCAAGTTCTCAGACCCTTGCTGTCTTCTGTCCAAGTGAGTGCAGACCGGGCCCGTGGTTTGGGTGCGCCTCTTGCCATGCTGAGCGCGCATCAGGAATCAAAAGACCCGCTCTTGTTCTCTCGTCTGTGTGCGGCTGGTTGTAAGCCGGATGAAGGGTCGGCGTTCACGGCTCCGTCACTCCATCCGGCTTCCACGCTCCTGCAGTGCCGTCTTGGCATTGAGGCACCTGTCGAGCAGCACCTGCAGGCGCCGGTGCAAATTCGGGCTAATTGAACCTCGGCACATCGCAGCCCTCCGGCACAGCTTACCCTCGTGTCCCCGCATCAACCGCACGCGTGCCGGGGCGACGCTCTGCAGGATCTCCAGGCCAAGTGCAAAGGCCCTCCGAAAGGGCGGACTCGCTGCCTTCCCCCTGCGTCTACTACGTGTCTTGGGACGGCACTTACAGAAGGAAGCTTAAGGAAAAGGGGGCCTGTAAGCTGTCCGGGTTTGCCACCCTAGCGGTTTTGTGGTATATTCGCAAGTCCTACCACATCTAGTGCCGTGTGACAGTGTGCCTACAACATATTGTGCCCTGAGCGCGTATTCTTCAGAGGGGGAGAACAAATGCGGTGTCCGTACTGCCAGCATGACGATTCTCGAGTCGTAGACACGCGCAAAGTTGGAAGTGCTGTCCGCCGTCGCCGTGAGTGTCTCAAGTGTGGACAGCGCTTCACCACCTACGAGCGTCTGGCCTCTATCAGTCTCTTTGTTGTAAAGCGTGATGGCAGGCGGGAGCCCTTTGACCGAGAGAAACTGGCACGAGGCGTGCAGCTCGCCTGCGTCAAGCGGCCGCTGTCTCAGGAGTCCATCGAAACCACTGTTGGCCAGATCGAGAGCGACCTCTATGCATTGGGCAGGGCAGAGGTGGATAGCAGTGTGGTAGGCGAAATGGTCATGGAGCAGCTGCGCAAGCTTGACGAGGTGGCATATGTGCGTTTTGCCTCCGTATACCGACGGTTTGAGGATGTCGAGGCCCTGGCGGACGAGATCACTGGCCTGCGCAGCCTTAAGCGCACCAAGGATGCGGAGAAGGCGCACAAGACATCCTAGCAAGGTCTGTCCTGCTCAGCCAGGGTGCCACTGGCCACTCGCTAGGATGGCTTCGCTGGTCACCTGTATCGAAAGGATCTGTGATCTCCTTGCTTACTCATCGGAGTAGGCCTACATGACGGACTTGATAGAATCAGCAGTTCAGGCGCAGAATACTGACGCGGCCATCACCAGCGTTCAGAAGCGCGATGGCCGCGTTGTCGCCTTTGACCAGAAGCGCATCGATGCTGCTATCATGCGCGCCTTCCAGGCAGTCGACCGCAGCGAGCGGGTTGAGCGCGTGGGGCAGCTTTCACAGCGGGTGGTGGCACTACTGGTGGAGCGCTATGGCGCTGGCGCATGTCCCACAGTTGAGCAAATCCAGGACATTGTGGAGGAGGTCTTGATCTGCGCGGGCGAGGTTCGCGTCGCCAAGTCGTATATCGTGTACCGGTATCAGCGCTCTCAAGTTCGGGACACGACGCAGTTGCTTCTCGACGGCATGAAGCTTGTCGATGACTATGTAGAGCGGGCCGATTGGCGCGTCAGCGAAAACGCCAACATGAACTACTCGCTCCAGGGGCTCAACTTCTACGTGGCCTCCAGTATCGCGGCCCGGTACTGGCTCAACAAGATCTACCCGGCCGAGGTGTGCCAACATCACACTGAGGGTGATTTTCACATCCACGACCTGGGCATGCTGGCTACCTATTGCTGTGGCTGGGACCTGCAGGATCTTCTGACACGCGGTTTTGGCGGTGTGCCGGCCAAGCTGGAGAGCAAGCCGCCAAAGCATTTTCGCACGGCCCTAGGTCAGCTGGTGAACTTTTTCTATACTGTGCAGGGAGAGTCGGCGGGAGCGCAGGCTGTCTCCAACTTTGACACGTTGCTTGCACCATTTGTGCGTGCCGATCAACTCTCCTACGCGGCGGTCAGACAGGCGATGCAGGAGTTTGTGTTCAACATCAACGTGCCGACGCGGGTGGGATTCCAGACGCCTTTCACGAATCTGACGCTCGATCTCACCCCTCCCAGCACTCTCGCGGACGTGCCAGCCATAGTTGGCGGTCAGCCGCGGTCGGAGCCCTATAGTGCGTACCAGCAGGAGATGGATCTGATCAACAGGGCTTTTGCCGAAGTGCTGCTTGAGGGTGATGCGCGTGGGCGCGTCTTCACGTTTCCTATTCCAACTTATAACATTACCATCGATTTTGACTGGGACAACTCTGTGCTTGAGCCACTCTGGCAGGCCACCGCCAAGTATGGAATCCCGTACTTTGCCAATTTCATCAATAGCGATCTGCAGCCAGAAGATGCGCGTTCCATGTGTTGCCGCCTGCGTCTGGACAACCGTGAGCTCCGCAAGCGTGGGGGTGGACTGTTTGGCGCCAATCCGCTGACCGGGAGCATTGGAGTGGTGACCATCAATCTGCCGCGCATCGGTTTCCGGGCTACCGGCCGGTCTGACTTCTTCTACCAGCTTGGTCGCGCGATGGAAGTTGCGCGGACTTCGCTTGAGATCAAGAGAAAGGTGCTGGTGAGGCACACCGAGCAGGGACTCTATCCGTACAGCCGGCACTACCTTGGAGCAATCCGCAAGCGCTTCGGCTCGTATTGGGCGAATCACTTCTCAACCATCGGCGTTGTTGGGATGAACGAGTGTGCGCTCAACTTCCTTGGGGTCGGCATTGAGGAACCGGAGGGACGTTCCTTTGCGGTCGAAGTGCTAGACTTCATGCGGGGCAAGCTAGAGTCGTTCCAGGAAGAAACGGGCCACCTCTACAATCTGGAGGCGACGCCCGCGGAGAGTGCCAGCTATCGCTTGGCAAAGGCGGACCGCAAGCAGTATCCCGGTATCATCACCGCTGGCACGCCGGATACGCCATACTACACCAATTCGACGCATCTTCCGGTGGGCCTCACGAATGATCTGTTTTGGGCGCTTGAACACCAGGATTCACTGCAGACGCTCTACACCGGTGGTACTGTGTTTCACGCCTTTCTCGGCGAGGAAATCGATGATTGGCGCCAGGCGCGTCTGCTCGTGCGCCGGATTGCGGAGCGGTATCACCTACCGTACTTTACGATCACGCCCACTTTCAGTATCTGTCCCGTGCACGGCTATATTTCGGGGCGGCATGAGTGTTGCCCATACGCGCACAGTGATGCGGAACTGGAGCGCTGGGGCAAGGCTGATCCATAGACACCCCAACGCACCTAACCAGCCGGCTCTTGTAAGCCGAGTCCAAGGGATTGAATCGTGGAGCAAGGAGCAAACGCCATGGCAGATGACGTCGCAGTGCCGAGACCACAGGCCGTCAAGCACGTTCCGTGTGAGGTCTATTCACGGATCGTTGGCTATCTGAGGCCAGTGCAAGCGTGGAACGAGGGCAAGCGGCAGGAGTTCTCGGAGCGCCAAACCTATAACATGGAACGCTGTCTGGCCCCTGGAGAGGACGTGGAAGCCGCTCAGCATACGAAGGATGGGTGACGGTAGCGAGCCCGGTTCACGACAACGGTCTTGATGTAGGCTGGTGCGCGAGTGCACATCAAAGCCTTCTTGCCCGCATCGCTCATTGAGTACCCCGAGCACATCGCCGACGTGATCTACGTCGGCGAGTGCAATTTTCGCTGCCCCTTCTGTTACAATGTGGATCTTGTGCTGCGTGCAGATCGCATTCCGGACATTGATCCTGATAGGGTGTTGGCCAGGCTCGACGGCCGACGCGGCTTCATCGATGCTTTGGCTATCACAGGTGGCGAGCCAACACTTCAGGATCATCTGCCGGAATTCCTGGAAGACGTGCACTCCCTAGGTCTTGGTGTGAAACTGGACACGAATGGCTATCGCCCAGATGTGCTCGAGGACTGCTTGAGGCGGCAGCTAGTCGACTATGTAGCCATGGACATCAAGGCACGCCTGGAGGCCTATGCATCGGCCGCGGGAGTTACTGTCCGTACCGAGCGAATCGAGCGGTCCGTGCAGCTGCTGCTGGCTTCCGATGTCGAGCACGAGTTCCGGACAACGGTGGTCCCTGGTCTGACCACAGCAGCGGACATAGAGGGCATCGTTGGACTGATCAATGGTGCGAGGCGCTACTCTCTGCAGTGCTTTCGGCCAAGTGAGACGGTTGGGTGGGGCCGGGACGGGCCGTCGGATTCGCCTTCGGCGGAGCTGATGCAACGCCTAATGGAACTCGCGAGACCGCATGTTGAACAGATCAGCATTCGAGGGCTCCCTGTGCCCGCCCCGCCTCGACGGGTGACCCCTTGAATTCCAGCCAAGCTCTGTCCACGACGCTACTCCCCTTGACGATGCGCTCTTGGACTCGTATCATGTCGCTGTGCCTGCGGAAGGTGCCACAGCCGCTTGACGGCGTCAGAGCCTTCCTGAACTGGCGCGAACGCACGGAATTCCCGATGTGTGCAGGAGGCTGTCTCCTGGGCTCACAAGCTGGCGGCGGGAGGTGATCGTGCATATTCATCCCGATGTGCGGGCGGAACTTTCGGGCCGCGGGGCGGTCGTAGCACTCGAATCGACGGTCATAAGCCACGGACTACCCTACCCACAGAATTTGGAGATCGCGTCGGCGATGGAACTAGCCGTGCGCGAGAGCGGTGCGGTTCCAGCGACGGTTGCGATCATCAAAGGTGAGGTGGTCATAGGGCTCGACGGTGCGCAGCTAGAGCACCTTGCCAAGGCCAAGGATGTTCGAAAGTGCAGTCGGCGAGACCTCGCGCTCGTCATGTCTGCTGGCCGAGATGGGGCAACCACGGTCTGCGGCACGATGGTGCTGGCGCACCAGGCCGGCATCCGCGTCTTTGCCACAGGGGGTATCGGCGGCGTTCATCGTGGCCATCCGTTTGACGTGTCGGCAGATCTCGAGGAGTTGGGCAGAACGCCAATGGTGGTAGTGTGCTCTGGCGCCAAGGCGCTCCTGGATCTGCAAGCGACGCGCGAGCGCTTGGATACGCTCAGCGTACCGATCTTGGGCTGTGGCAGCGATAACTTCGCGGCGTTCTACTCCCGTGACAGCGGGCTTCTGGCAGATGCGCGTGTCGATACAGCCGAGGAGATCGTAGCGATCGCGCGGGCAAGAGACGTCCTGGGCCTGTCCTCCTCCCTGCTGGTGACCGTCCCTGTTCCGGCAGCGGATGAGCTGCCGGCGCAGGACGCCGAAGAGGCGATTGAGATGGCGGTCCGCGAAGCGGACGCACAGAAGCTGCGTGGCGCGGTGGTGACGCCGTTTCTGCTGGCTCGCATAGCTGAGCTAACCGATGGCCGCAGCCTGAGGGCCAACCGAAGTCTGCTGGTCAACAACGCGCGCGTTGCTGCCCAGATCGCGCTGGCATTCGCCTCATAGCAGACCACATTCTGCCCATCGGCACTGCGACATGCCGTCCGGTTGGATCACAGCAGCGTATTCATCAGTCAAACCCGGCACATGCGCTGACAAACCTGGCTCCGTGACAATCCCTGGTGAGGTCGTCGATGCTGCAAGCCAGTCTTCGCCGGCTTGCAGCTGCGTCCGCTGGTGGCAAATAGGCGTGCGTCCTGAGGAGGCATATTGCGAGCACCAGAGACAGCGATGCTGCAGGAGATCTACAGCCTGCCACAACTGATCCGTGACTGTGTGCCGTTTTTCGTCGAGCAGGCGCGCGAGGCGATTGGAGAGAAGCTGTGCCGCTCCCTGCAGCGGCTCTATGTGACGGGTTGCGGTGACTCGCTCCATGCAGCCCTAGCTTCTGAACTCGCCTTTCATGAGCTAACTGGCCTGCCAAGCCTGGCCCTATCGGCGCTATCATTCTCTCGCTACATGGCGCCCTTTTTGCCGCAGCGCGGGCACGCAGCTGTCATCGGGATTTCCGTGTCCGGCGAAGTGTCGCGAACGGTGGAGGCTCTGCGCCTGGCACGGCAGGCGGGCGCCACGACGATTGCACTGACTGGCAGCCTTGACAGTCGCCTGGCGCAGGCCGCGGACCATATCCTGCGTGCCAGCGTGACCCATCTGCAGCAAGTACCGACGCCCGGGGTGAGATCCTATATCGCTTCGATTCTCATGCTCTATTTGGCGGCGCTGAGAATGGGCGAGCTGCGTGGCAGAGTTGACGGCAATGCGGTGAACGCGGCGCGTTTGGAGCTGCTCGGTCTTGCCGGGGCAGCAGAAGACACGATCGGGCACAATGACACGCCGACGAAAGAGCTGGCTGCACGCTGGGCGGACGCGAGCGAGTACGTCTTCGTCGGTGGGGGACCCAACTACGGCACTGCGCAGTTCTGCGCTGCAAAGCTACTGGAGGCCAGTGGGGAGCTGGCTGTGGGGCAGGACGTTGAGGAGTGGACCCACCTGCAGTACTTCGCGCGAGTAGAGAGCACACCAACCTTCGTGATCGATGCCGGCGGCAGATGTACCAGCAGGGCGCGGGAGATGGCGGTGGCAGCCAAGGCAATCGGCAGGCGAGTGGGCGCGGTCGTGCCGCAAGCGGAAACGGAGATTGCTGCTCAAGCGGATGTGGTATTGGCGATACACGGAACGGTAAGGGAGGCCTTCTCGCCAGTGCTGTACTCCCTTCCCGGCATGCTCTTCGCGGATTATCGCTCACAAGCACTTGGCGAAGCCTACTTCAGAGGTTTCGGTGGTGGCAGAAGCGCTGAAGGCGGCGGCGGGATCAGCCGCATCCGTACCAGCGATATCCAGAAGGAGCTCAAACGGTGAATCAACTGCAGTTGCGCGGCCGGCACGTGCGGGTGATGGCGGCGCTGCATTTGCCGCCCATGCACTGCCTGGCCAACCCGCGGGGATGGCCGCTGGCGGAGATTGTCCGCTATGCCCTTAGGAACGCAAGGATTGCGTTTGCGGGCGGCGTGGATGCCCTCTACATTCAGGATCTTGGCGACTATCCAGTGGCACCCGAGACTCAGCCTCACACCATCGCGCGTATGACGGCTGTGGGGACCGCGCTCCGCGAGCGGCATCCTGATGCTGCGTTAGGCATCTGTCTGATGTCCCACGGTGCCGAGGGACCACTTGCGGTGGCTGAGGCCATCGATGGCGACTTTGTGCGGCTCAAGGTGTATGTCGGTGCGATGGTCAAGGCCGAGGGAATCCTGCAAGGCTGCTCTCACGAAGCAGTGCAGTATCGAGCGGCGATTAGAGGCGAGCACATCGCAATCCTGGCTGACATCTACGATCGCACAGGAATGCCTGTGGCCCCCAGTCCGGTTGCTGAGGCGGCGCGGCAGGCTGTGACTTTCGGCCGAGCTGACGGTCTCGTGCTCACTGGCCGCAGTCTTGACGAAAGCACGGCACTGGTCAACCAGGTACGTCAGGCCGGTGTTTCAGCCCCGCTGCTGATCGGTGGTGGCGTGGGAGCAGAGACGGTGGCCCAAGCGTTGGATGTAGCGGATGCCGTGATCGTCAGCACAGCCCTCAAGCGGGACGGCAGTTGGACCCAGGCGGCGCTGGCTTCGGACTGGGATACCGCAAAGATTGAGACTCTCGTGGCAGCCGCAAGGAAGAGGTGACGCTGCATGCAGCCGCACTATCTCGCTGTGGGCGGGCTGCGGATCGACTACATCATCACCGCCGACCGGCAGGTACGCCTGAGGGAGATGGGCGGTAATGCGATATTCGGCGCCGTGGGTGCCCGGATCTGGGCACCTGGTGTGGGAATTGTGTCACGGGTGGGTGAGAACTATCCGAGCGTATGGCTCGAGAGGCTTGGCGCCGCGGGCTTGGTGGTCGATGGCGTCTGTCACGTTCCAGGATGGCACGACATGCGCACATTCTACGCGTACCTGGATCCGGAAACACGCGATGACACAGAGCCCGCTCGCCACTTTGGGCGACTTGGACTCCCGCTCCCAGAGGACTTGAGCGGATACGTGCACTCTACCCCTGGCCAGGACAGCCCGGCGCTCACGCCGCTTGACCCCCGCTCTGCGGATCTACCCACCTCTCACTGGCAAGTGTCCGCGGCGCACCTCTCACCCATGCCCTTGGCTGCACATCAGGACCTGTCACGCGCACTCTCGCAGCGCGGAATCAGGGTGACACTCGACCCGGGGGAGCGATACATGCTGCCGCGCCTGAAGGAAGACGTCTTGTCCCTCCTCCCCTGCTTGGATGCTTTCCTGCCGAGCGAGCAAGAGGCTAGGTCCATGCTTGGGCCAGTGGATCTGTGGCAAGCTGCTGAGCTCTTTGCCGAGGCTGGTTCCAAGACTGTAGTGGTGAAGGCTGGATCGAGAGGTTCGCTGCTGCTCGACTCGGAGACCAGGGGACGATGGCGAATCCCTGCCTATCCGGTTGACATCGTGGACGTCACGGGGGCTGGTGATGCCTACTGCGGAGGTTTCATGGTGGGGTATGACGAGACGGCCGATCCCGTTCTGGCTGCCTGCTACGGCAGCGTCTCGGCCTCGTTTGTGCTCCAAGGCTTTGGCGCGCTGTATGCGCTGCGTTTTTCTCGGGAAGATGCCGAAGAGCGCTTGGCTCAGCTGAAGGACTGGGTGGAGGAATCCTGACTTGGGGCTGGCCTGCCAAAACGGGTCGTCGGACTCGACCCATCCCGCCATGCTGCCCGCCGCGACTGTCTGATCGTGCCCCCAGCATCGCGGTTGGAGGGCAAAGAGTTTCTCGCTACAATGCGCGGAGCTGCCGAGCTGCCGTCTGCGCGTCCGAAGCTTTGGTGTGAGGGGGGATCTGCTGTGGCCTGCGAGACCACCACAAGAGTCAAGGTTTGCTGCATACAGGATGTTGATGAAGCCTGGATGGCAGTTCGCCAGGGGGCATCTGCGATAGGTTTGGTCTCCGAGATGCCCAGTGGGCCCGGAGTCATTCCTGAGGACAGGATCGCAGCGATAGCGACGAGGCTACCGCCAGCGTTGGGCGTGTTCTTGCTCACCAGCAAACGGGACGCTGAGCAGATCATTGCGCAACAGCGACGATGCCGGGTCAACACCATACAGATGTGCGACCGCCTTGACTCTGACGCCTATCCTAAGCTGCGCGCTTCCCTGCCGGGCGTGTCGCTGGTGCAGGTGGTGCATGTCGTCGACGAGACGGCACTCGTCGAGGCAGAGGCAATTGCTCCCCTGGTGGACGGAATCCTGCTTGATTCAGGAAACCCGAATCTGCCGCAGAAGCAACTGGGAGGAACGGGGCAAACGCACGACTGGGCTATCAGTCGCCGAATCGTGGAACGCGTCTGCAGACCTGTCTTTCTGGCTGGCGGATTGTGCCCGTCAAATGTAGCTGAAGCCATTCAAGTCGTGCAGCCCTATGCCGTCGACGTCTGTTCAGGCCTGCGAACAGACGTCGAGTTGGACCCCGTCAAGTTGAAGGCATTCTTCGAGGCCGTTCGCGGCGTGGCCGGCTGACAGGGCGTCAAGAGGCAGTCACATGTCACGGAAGTGGATGTGTATCTTGGCCGTGGTTGGCGCTGCTGCTCTGGCGGGGGCGGTGGTGCTCCCGATCCCGTTCGATGAGTGGCGCACGCTGGCAAGTCTGAAGAAGGTGGACGACCATCCTTTGTATGTGATGACATTCTATGGCGACTATGGCTTTGAGGAGGCGCAGAGTCAAGAGGTTGTAGGCGCGCGGGAGGCCGCGGTAGCGTCGGGCGCGCCAGGTCAGTTATGGGCCTGCACTTGCTTTGCTTCGCTTGGCAAAGAGGCGGATGTGCTGCTGGGGCGCAACTTTGACTGGTACAACCATCCAGCGCTGCTACTCTTCACGGACCCACCCCAGGCATATGCATCAGTGTCAATGGTCGACATAGCCTATCTGGGATTCGATCAGCAAGCTCCGTCCTGGACTGGGCGACGGAGGCTCCTGCTGGCGCCATATCTGCCTTTCGACGGGATGAACGAGCAGGGCCTGGGTGTGGGAATGATGGCAGTTCCCGCGGCCGATTCCGGCTACAATCCACGGCTGCGTACACTGGATAGCCTGCAAGTGATCCGCTTGCTCCTGGATTACGCTGCTGATGTGGAGGAAGCAGTTGTCCTGCTGGAAGGCTGCAACATCGATTTTGGTGGAGGGCCACCCGTGCATTACCTGTTGGCCGATGCCAGCGGTCGATCGGCTGTGGTGGAGTTTGTGAATGGTGAGATGAAAGTTATGCGCAACATCGAGTCCTGGCAAGTATCAACCAATTTCGTCATCTCACAGGCTATGCCCCAGGGCGCTGGTTCGGAGTGTTGGCGCTACAACTTGGCGTACGACGCCCTGGCGGGAGCCGAGGGTGCACTCACACCCAGTGCAGCCCTGGACTTGCTCCACAGTGTCTCCCAGCCGAGCACTATCTGGTCCTTGGTCTATGGTTTGGACAGTGGCGACATAAATGTCGTAATGGGCAGGCACTACGACAACGTACATCACTTGGGGCTATGAACCTCCAGCGCCGGGTTGAGGCCGTGTATCCGATGCCGTTGCAGAGAGTAAACGCAGTACTTGCATCCAGAATGGGAAGGAAGGGGCTATGAATTACCGGCGGCTTTTCATTTCGGTGGCCAGCGGTGCCGTGCTTGGCATCGTGTGCATCCTTGGCGTGGGGCTCCGCAGTGGCGGCTTTGCTGGCCAGGGGCTGTTTCTGCTCGCCATGTGGTATAATCGAGTGATCATGGGACTGGTGGTCGGCCTGGCTGATGGGCTGAGGCTCACGGAGGAACCTGCGAATCGCTACGTGCGGGGTGCGATGCTTGGTCTGGCGGTCAGCCTGGCCATCTTTCTTTCCACCGAGTTTCGCGATGTGCCCGCTTTTCTGGCCGGAGTCGTCTACGGGTTGATTATCGAATACGCTGCAGCGCGCTACGCGTAGGGGGCCAGGTCATTGGCATGCCAAGTCTCTGCCGTTTCCGTACTGTGGCGAGATCAATAGGGATCTGATGATGAACCTCTCAAATGCGGGCAGAATGCTACTGCTGTTTGGCGGCCTGCTGGCGGGGTTGGGGCTTGTCACGCTTCTGGTTGGGCGTATCCCGTTTCTGGGCCAACTTCCTGGTGACATAACGTTCCGTCGCGGAAACGTGACCTGCTTCGTGCCCATTGTCACCTCGGTTGTGCTCAGTCTGCTGCTAACCCTGCTGCTGAACCTCGTGATTCGTCTGCTCGGCAGGTGAACCGCTGGCCGTCCTGCTCGTGGCGTGGGTCGGAGCCCTCATCGTCGCGTGTTCGTTCTCAGAGGCAGGCCTGAATACGAAAAGCTGCAGGCCTGATGATGTTCCTGCAGCTGCGCGGGTCGCACAATGTCAACCACAGCCCAGTCGTTGTCCAAACTACCATTCCTGTCGAGCCTGAGCGAGGACGTGCTGGTCGACCTCGCTCTGTACGTGCACGACCGTGACCTGGCCCCGGGCCAGGTGATCGTGCTCGAAGGTGATCCATGTGAGTCGGTCTACCTAGTTGCTCGTGGACTATTGCGGATTCGTCGGCTGTCACGGGAGGGCCGTGAGCAGGTCCTGTCCTACATTGGAGCAGGCGGCTCCTTCAACGTCGTCTCCGCGTTGGATGGCGGCACCAGCCTGGCCACAGTGGACGCAGTCGGCGAAGCTACAGTGTATGTGATCCCCTGCGAACAATTCAGACGACTGATCCACCAGCACTCGGAAATCGCTGTTGCCGTTTCCGAACAGCTGGCTGCTGAAGTCAGGCGTCTGAGCGACCTCGTGGAGTCACTGGCCCTGTACACCGTTCGCACGCGCCTGGCAAGGTTTCTCTTGTCTGCCGGTGAGTTGGAAAGGCCGCCGAGACGCTGGACTCAGCAGGAAATCGCTGCTCATATTGGCACAGTGCGCGAGATGGTGGGACGCACCCTGCGCGGCTTCATTGATGAAGGCTGGATCCGCCGACAGCGTGGCCGCCTGGTGATCATTGACCGCGAGGGTCTGATGCGCGTAGCGAGTGGCGTAGAGTAGCGCGTGGGTATCACGGCAAGACTCCGCATTGCTGGGGCCGTGCCGTGGGCATACTCGAACCAGGCAGGCCGGTCAAGGCTGACGCAAGGCAGACCCGTAGATACGAGCCCTTTCAATGGACATCAACGAGGAGAGCAATGACGACCTTGACACAAGTTGTAGGCTTGAAGCAGAAGCTGGTTGCCTGGAGACGCGATTTCCACATGCATCCGGAGCTCTCATACAAGGAGGAGCGCTCGGCTGCCATCGTCGCGGAGCATCTGGGACGTCTGGGCTTCGACGTTCGCACGGGGGTGGCCAGAACCGGCGTGATCGGCTTGCTGCGTGGAATGGAGTCAGGGCATGTTGTGGCATTTCGTTTTGATATGGATGCCCTGCCCATCACGGAAGAGACCGGCGCACCCTATGCATCGACGATCGAGGGACAAATGCACGCTTGCGGTCACGATGGGCACATGGCCATGGGCATGGGCTTGGCTGAGCTGCTGGCTGGGCGTCGTGACGAGATCAAAGGAGCGGCCAAGCTCCTGTTCCAGCCGGCTGAGGAAGGTGGAAACGGCGCAGAGGCGATGGTCACAGAAGGCGCGCTGGAGGATCCTCGCCCCGATGTGTTTGTGGCCAGCCATCTGTGGATTGAGAGACCCGTTGGCAGTGCTGACGTCCGTACAGGGCCAGTTCTTGCCGCCGCAGACAAGTGGAACTGTACAGTGCGTGGCCGCGGTGGCCATGGGGCGATGCCGCATCACACCGCCGATCCCATCGTTGCCGCTGCTCAGGTTATCAGTGGGCTCCAGACAGTGGTGAGCCGCAATGTGCCCGCTCTCGAGCCAGCGGTCGTTTCCGTGGGCGCAGTTCATGGTGGAGGCGCCTTCAATGTGATCCCGGAAGAGGTACGGATTACGGGCACGATCCGCACCTACGAGCCCGAGACACGAGAGATGGTGGTGCGGCGCATGCGTGAGGTTGTCGAGGGAATCGCCGCTGCCTGTGGGGCAACGGCAGAACTGCACGTGCGCTCGCTGACACCTGCGGTGATCAACGACTGCGCGGTCGCTGAGGTAGTGCGCATGGTTGCGCAGGCGATTCTTGGCGCGGAGAATGTCACGAGCAGAGAGCGGACGATGGGCAGCGAGGATGCGGCATTCTTCATGCGGGAGGTGCCGGGCTGCTACTTCTTCCTGGGTGCGTCGAATCCCGAGCGGGGGGTGAACTTTCCACATCACAGTTCGCGGTTTGATTTCGACGAAGACGCACTGGTGCATGGCGTGGCTATCCTGGGACGCGTGGCCGAGCACTATCTGCTGCATGCACAGTGCGGCAACGCTGCGGATTGAAGCGACCAGCTGGGTCGCGAGACCAGGCGGTGGGCAGCGGCAATGTGATTCCGAAGAGCAGTTGAAGAGACTTTTGTCACAGACAGAGTGCCGACCTTGGCGTAGTATGGGGTCGGCACTATAGTTGTGGAGGTCATAGGGTGGTTGCAGTCTTGCCGGTGGTTGATCGGGAACTGTGCGACCGTTGCGGGTTGTGCGTCGAGGGCTGTCCTTGTCATGCCATTGAAATGACAAGGGACGGACCGGTATTTCACTGTTCCGAGGAGTGCGTGAATTCATCGGCATGCGCCGCGGGCTGCAGCATGCTGTGTGAGGAAGTATGCCCGGTCGGTGCCATCAGCTGTGGTTTTGAGATCGTGATGGGGGATGGTGATGCATGACTCCCAGGATTGAGGCAAGATGCTGCAGAGAGTGCAGAGGAGGCCTGCATGCCGAGCCCATACAATGACATGACCGAACTCGTAGGCAACACACCACTCGTACGGCTCAACAGAGTGACGTCAGGGCTGGGAGCGGTGGTGCTGGCAAAGCTGGAGTACTTCAATCCACTGTCGAGTGTCAAGGACCGCATAGCGTTGAACATGATCGACCGCGCCGAGGAGGAAGGGCTTCTTCAGGCGGATTCCATCATTGTGGAACCTACCAGCGGCAACACTGGGATCGGACTGGCCTTTGTAGCCGCAGTGAGAGGCTATGACATCGTGCTGGTGATGCCAGACACGATGAGCCTGGAACGCCGTGCTCTGCTCAAGGCGCTGGGGGCAGAGATCATATTGACCCCTGGGAAAAGCGGCATGAACGGCGCGTTGCAGAAAGCACGTGAGCTGGTGGCTGAGGATTCCCGCTACTTCATGCCGCAGCAGTTTGAGAACCCAGCCAACCCGGAAGCTCACCGCATGACAACTGCTGAAGAGATCTGGAGAGATACCGACGGGGCGGTCGATATGGTCGTGGCTGGGGTGGGCACTGGTGGCACCATCACTGGCGTCGCCGAGACAATCAAGGCTCGAAAGCCCAGCTTTCAGGCCATAGCGGTCGAACCGGCTTCTTCGCCTGTTCTTTCAGGTGGAGAGCCCGGGCCACACCGCATCCAAGGCATCGGGGCCGGTTTCGTGCCACAGGTACTGCGAGTCGATCTCATCGATGAGGTGTTCCAGGTGAAGGATGAAGAAGCTGTGCACATGGCCCGTCGGTTGGCGCGCGAGGAGGGCATCCTGACGGGCATATCCGGTGGTGCCAATGCGCACGCCGCGCTGCAGGTTGCAGCACGGCCGGAGAACAGCGGCAAAACGATTGTCTTCATCGCCTGCGACACGGGCGAGCGTTACTTGAGCATTGGCCTCTTCGACGCGGAGTGATGATGTATAGCGAACAGATACTGAAGCATTTCCAGGATCCGCAAAACGTTGGTGAGCTGGTCGAAGCCGATGGCGTGGGGATCGCACACGGCGGAGAGAACTGTCCGCACGACATTGCCCATTTTTGGATCCGTGTTGACAGAGGACGTGTTGTGGAGATCAGCCACAAGACCAAGGGGTGCCCGGTAGCTATCGCGTCAAGCAGCATGACGGCTGTGCTAGCCGAGGGTCGAACGCTGGACGAGGTGGAGGCGCTCACGGCTGACATGGTCGCGGATGCACTTGGCGGAATGCCGGAGCGCAAGCTGGACTCCATTGTGGGGCCTTTGGCGCTGCACAATGCTGTAGCAGACTATCGCCAGCGCCAGGGCGGCCGGGCGGTGCAAGCTAAAACCGACGAGAGCAGAATCTGAGCATGGCGATCCTCGAACGTGTCGCAGAAGATGTGCGTACCGTGTTCAGGAAAGACCCGGCGGCGAGGAGTGTCTTGGAGGTGCTTTGCTGCTACCCAGGATTGCATGCCATTTGGCTTCATCGCGTGGCGCACTGGCTCTGGATCAAACGGTTTCACCTGCTGGCGCGTTTGGCGTCGCACCTGAACCGATGGCTGACCGGCATCGAGATTCATCCTGGGGCGACCATCGGGCGACGTTTCTTCGTCGACCATGGCATGGGGGTTGTGATCGGCGAGACCGCTGAGGTTGGAGATGATGTATTGCTGTACCAAGGCGTCGTATTGGGGGGCACGAGTCTGGAGAAGGAAAAGAGGCATCCAACTCTCGGCAATGGCGTAGTAGTGGGTACCGGGGCTGTGGTTCTCGGTCCGATAACAGTTGGTGACGGGGCGAGGATCGGAGCAGGTTCGGTGGTAGTGCGACCGGTGCAAGCTGACACGACAGTGGTGGGCGTTCCCGCCCGTCCGGTGGGCAAGCCGCAACCCGAAAGAGCAGCCGTTGACCTGCAGCATGGCGACCTTCCCGATCCTGTTGTCAGGGCGATTAGCGAGTCGCTCGAGAGAAGTAGCCGGCTTGAGGCACGTCTGAGAGAGCTTGAGGCGACAGTGGCCCTGCTGGCAACCACTCGGCCTGAGGCAGAGCCTGAGCCGCAACTGGCAGGAGAGGAACTTGAGGCGCGCATCAATAAGGCGCTGGATGAAGTCATCGATCCCGGTATAGGCATGAGCCTGGTAGAGTGCGGCTTTGTGCATCATGTGTTCGTGGATCACGGGCGTGTGGAAGTGCAGTTGCGGCTGGATGATCCAGAGTGCGCGTTCAAGGAGTACTTTGCACGTGAGGTGCGTCGGAGGGTGTTGAACTTGGTGGGGATCAAGCGAGTTGATGTCAGGTTCCTGGCGCAGGACGTGCCAGTCCTGGGCATGGCAGAGGTTGAAGGGAGTGCAACATGACCGATTTCGTCTACCTGGACAATGCCGCAGCCACACGGTTGGACGAACGTGTTCTGGAGGCGATGACACCTTACTACCTGGACACGTATGCGGTCGCGACCTCGCAGTTTGGGTACTCGCCGGGGATCGAAGCCAAGGATGCCCTGGATGACGCACGTGCCCGGATCGCGGCCAGGCTTGGCGCTGACGCCGGCGAGATTATCTTCACCTCCGGCAGCACAGAGTCGAGTAACCTGGCACTGAAAGGTGTGGCACTGGCACTGGGAGAGAAAAAAGGGAAGCACATCATTACGACGCCCATTGAGGACTTTCCAGTGTTGTACAGCGCACGTGCACTGGAGAAGCAGGGATTTGATGTGACTTACCTGGCGGTCGACGAATTCGGTCGTGTCAACTTGAGTGAGCTGAGGGGGGCAATACGACCCGAGACCATACTGGTCTCGATCCAAGCGGCGAACCAGGAAATTGGCACGCTGCAGGATGTTGCAGCAGCGGCTCAGGTTTGTCGAGAGCGAGGCGTGCTGTTCCACATGGATGCGACTCACAGTTTCCCTCGTGTGCCGCTGGACGTGACCCAGGTTCATGCGGATCTTGTCACGCTGACGGCACACCTGATTCATGGCCCAAAGGGTGTGGGCGCTCTGTACGTCCGCCAAGGTACGCCCATTGTGAAGTGGATGGATGGTGGTTTTCAGGAGTTCAACCTGCGTGCCGGCGAGGAGAACATACCCGGTGCGGTGGGCTTTGCCAAGGCTCTCGAATTGGTCACCACTGACGAGACGGCCACGCTAACGGCGATGCGAGATCGATTGATTGGAAAGCTACTGCAGGTGCCGCATTCCAGACTCAACGGTCATCCGACCGAGCGCCTGCCGCAGAACGCGAACGTCTCTTTTCGGTTTGTGGAAGGGGAATCTGTGCTGCTGCATCTCGACATGCGCGGTTTCGCGGTCAGCACGGGCTCGGCGTGTTTCAGCAGGTCGCTGGAAGCCAGCCATGTGATGCTAGGTATAGGTGGCGACCATGAGCGTGCGCATGGCTCGGTGCGGTTCACCTTTGGGCGCTTTAACAAGCCTGAAGATGTCGATGCGGCTGCAGAGGCGACTGTTGATGTGATAGAGCGCCTGCGACAGATCAGCCCACTGGGCAAGGATTAGTTCGAGTGCTTCAGGGTCAAGGTGATTGCATGCTGGCAGAAACGGCCAGTGTGACTCATAACAAGAATCGAGGAGGAGTTGACTGTGTTGAACCCGAAAGTTGAGAAGGCAATGAATGAGCAGATTAGGAATGAGCTGTTCTCAGGCTATCTGTACTTGTCAATGTCTGCCTACTTTGAGACCAGCAACCTGCCTGGCTTTGCTCATTGGATGCGGCTGCAGGCTGAGGAGGAGCAGGAGCATGCGCTCAAGTTCTTCGACTTTGTGCATGACCGTGGTGGACGGGTCTTGCTGCAAGCGATTGAACAGCCGACGGTGGAATTTGAATCTCCGCTGGCCGTATTCGAACTGACTCTGGAGCATGAGCGCAAGGTTACTGGGCTGATCCACGAGCTATACGCGCTGGCAGTCCAGGAGAAGGACTATGCGAGCCAGGTCATGCTGCAGTGGTTCATTGATGAGCAGGTTGAGGAAGAGAAGAACGCCGAGCAGATTGTCGAACTGCTCAAAATGGTTGGTGATCAGGGACAGCCCCTGGTGATGCTGGACCGTCAACTTGGTGAGCGGGCAGAGGGCTGACCGCACCGGATGACGGTTGAGGATAGCGGGGTGAGACGTGACGGTGCCGAGCCTTGACACGTCTCACCTCTTGACTGGAGGTAGATGAGATGCCACTCCCGTATAGTGACAAAGTGATGGAGCACTTCCGGAACCCCCACAATGTGGGGCGTATCGAGGATGCTGATGCCAAGTCAGTTGAGGGCAGCCCGGCCTGTGGTGATATGGTCGCGGTGTACCTCAAGGTTGACCGAGAGAGCTTGACCATTGAGGACATCAAATTCGAGTCCTACGGCTGTGCGTCGAACATCGCCACGGGTTCGATCATCACCGAGCTGGCAAAGGGAAAGACACTGGACGAAGCGAAGCAAATCGACTGGAAGCAAGCAGCCGATGCTCTTGGCGGCTTGCCGCCCATTAAGACGCACTGCTCCGTACTGGCCGTGGATGGCCTGCGCGCGGCCATACAGAACTACGAAGAACGGCACGGCCTGGTGACCGAACGCGAGCCTACTACTGAGGAAGTGGTGCGCAAGCGACTGAAGCACGTCATGAACCCGATGGTCGGACTCGACCTAGTGCGCACCAAGGTGGTGAAGGAGATTGAGGTGGCAAAAGGCCGGGTACGCGTGGTTGTGGACCTTCCCTCAGATCATCAGTTCGCAAACAATATCCGCGAGGAAATCGTGGAGAAGATCGGACCATTGTGGGATGTTGAGCAGGTCGACGTCGAGTTCACGGACTGAGGTGCGGCAATGGATGACATCAGAATTGACACCCGTGATGCCACGTGCCCCATATCAGGTGCAGACATTATGGTGGACTGCCGGGGCGAAACGTGTCCCGTTCCGCTTGTCGAGGTGCGCAAAGCACTCCGCAAAGCCAAGCCCGGCCAAGTCGTTGAGGTGATTGGAACGCATCCGGCATCGAAGAAGGAAATTCCAATGGCCGTGGAGTCGCTCAAGGCCGAACTGCTGAGCGTTGAGGGGCCGGATACCGACTGGACCATTCGTATCAAGCGATGACGGGCCGAGTGCGCAGCTGATCATGAGTCTTGTGGCTGCGGCACGGGCCATGCGGAACGAGATGATAAGGCGTCCAAGGAATTGACATGAAGAGTAACCGTTTGGCATTGATGGCTTCAGGAGTGCTTGTTCTTGCGCTGGTCGGGTGTGCGGCTGGTTTGCCCCCTGAGCAGACGGATGATGGTACCATGCCCACTGGGCCAGTTGAGGGAGCGCTGGCGCCGGATCTGACATTGTCCGATCTCAACGGCGAGCTCATAACGCTGAGCGATCTGCGAGGACACCCCGTGCTGCTCAACTTCTGGACGACATGGTGCGCCTTTTGTCGTGCAGAGCGAGCGACCCTACAACAGGCGCATGAGCAGTACAATGACGATGGCCTGGCGGTGCTAGCGGTAGCCATTGGAGAGGATCCCACTATCCTCAAGAGTTTTGTGGAAGACCAGGGCTTGACATATGCCGTTCTCACGGACGACGACGGGCAGATCTCTCGCCGGTACAGGGTTCGCAACATCCCGGCCAGCTTCTTCATCGATCGAGAGGGTGTAATACGGGCCCTGCATGTCGGTGCGCTGGCGGATGAACTGCTGGGGCAGTACCTGGAGAAGGTGCTGTAGGGTGACATCGACGCTAGTGGGCTGCTTGACGACGAGAGCTCTTACATCAGTCTCGTCCGGTCCGCTAGTGAAGGGGGGGTAGCATGTCGAAAACGATGATTCTGCCGATTCGCGGCATGACCTGCGCTTCCTGCGCGGCTCATGTCGAAAAAGCGCTGAAAGAAATCGAGGGGGTGAGCGAGGCCAGCGTGAACCTGGCCACGGAGCGTGCCAATGTCGCCGTTGCTGAGGACCGTGCCGAGTTGTCGCGCATGGTCTCTGCGGTGCATGATGCAGGCTACGAAGTTGGCACTGAGACGATCGTCTTGCCCATAACTGGCATGACCTGTGCATCTTGCGTCGCGCATGTGCAGGAAGCGCTGCAAGAACTCGATGGTGTTGTGGAAGCCAATGTCAATCTGGCGACAGAACGGGCTTTGGTGCGGTACGTGCCCGGCCTGGTGGGCATGGAAGAGTTCAAGCAGGCTGTGTTCGACGCCGGGTACGAGGTTCTGGAGGGTGCCGGTACGGGCGAGCGGTCGGAGGAGGACGAAGCGGAGCGCAAGATGGCTCAGGCTCGCTTCCGCATGCGGGTGGCATGGGCGTTTACGTTGCCCTTGATGCTGTGGATGTTGCCGGAGATGTTCTTCGGTGTCAAGTGGCCAAGTCCACTAGTCTTTGACCTGGGCATGATCGCACTGGCCCTGGCTGTGCTGTCGTGGGTCGGGCGGCCCACGTACAGCAGCGGTATCCGTGCGGCTCTGCATGGCTTTGCCAACATGGACACGCTGATCAGCCTGGGTACGGGGGTCTCGCTGCTCACTGGGCCTGCATCCTTCTTGATTCCCGTGGCGAACTACGCTGGTATTGCGGCAATGATCATGGCCTTTCACCTCACCGGCCGCTACGTCGAGGAGAGTGCCAAGGGACGCGCTTCGCAGGCCATCCGCAAGCTACTGGAGCTGGGAGCGAAGACTGCCCGGTTGTGGATCGATGGCGACGAAGTAGAGGTGCCTATCGAGCGCGTGGCGGTGGACGACCTGATGATCGTTCGTCCTGGCGAGAAAGTGCCGACCGACGGCGTGGTTGTGGAAGGCGAGAGTGCTGTGGATGAGTCGATGGCCACAGGTGAGTCGATGCCGGTGAACAAGCGGCCAGGGGACGAGGCGATCGGAGCCACAGTCAACCAGGAAGGCTTGCTTAGGGTGAAGGCTACGCGCGTTGGCAAGGACACCTTCCTCTCGCAGGTCATCCGGCTGGTGGAGGAAGCACAAGGGTCCAAGGTGCCCATCCAGGCATTTGCAGATCGCGTTACGGCGGTCTTTGTGCCGATCGTCTTGGCCATTGCCTTGGTCACGCTACTGGCCTGGGTGTTGGCTCCCGACCTGATGCGATCCCTGCTGGTAAGGGGCGGCTTTCTGCCATGGGTCAATCCCAATCTCAACAACCTGACCTTGGCCATTGTCGCGACTGTCTCGGTGCTTGTGATTGCCTGCCCTTGTGCGCTGGGATTGGCTACGCCAACTGCCCTCATGGTCGGTAGTGGTATGGGGGCCGAGAACGGGATTCTGATTCGGTCTGGCGAGGCCATTCAGACCCTCAAGGATGTCAAGGTGATCGTGTTTGACAAGACAGGTACTGTGACCAAGGGCAAGCCAGAGGTCACGGACGTGCTTGTATCGGAGGACAGCAATGAGACGCAACTGCTTCGCCTGGCTGGATCCGCAGAGCGGGGCAGCGAGCATCCGCTGGGCAAGGCGATTGTGGAGCACGCGCTGGCAGAGGGCGTTGGCCTGAGTGAGCCGCAGGGCTTCCAAGCAGCGCGTGGCAAGGGCGTAGTTGCCACCGTTGATGGCCTGACTGTTCTGGTTGGGTCACAGCGGTTGATGAGCGAGCACGGCGTGGACGTGAGCGGACTGCTTCCGCATGCTGAGGCTCTGGAAGGTATGGCCAGGACCGTCATGTACGTTGCCACACCACAGAACGGGCGGCCTGTTGCGCTTGGATTGGTGGCAGTGGCTGACGCGCTGAAGGACGACTCAAAGGAGGCGATCGCAGAGCTACACAGCATGGGTCTGCAGAGTGCAATGATCACCGGTGACAACCCTACAACGGCAAAGGTTATTGCCGAAATCGTGGGGATCGATCACGTTCTGGCAGGCGTATTGCCGGACGGCAAGGTGGCCGAGATCGAGAAGCTGCAGCAACAGTTCGGCACAGTGGCGATGGTGGGTGACGGCATCAACGATGCACCCGCTCTGAAGCAGGCCAATGTGGGCATTGCGATTGGTACGGGCACGGATATCGCGATCGAAGCGAGTGATGTGACACTCGTCCGCGGCGAGCTTTCCGGCGTGGTACGGGCCATACGCCTGAGTCAAGCCACGTTTCGTAAGATCCGCCAGAACCTCTTCTGGGCGTTCTTCTACAATGTGGTGATGATCCCGCTTGCGATCGCTGGCTGGATGCACCCAGTTCTGGCAGAAGCCGCGATGGCGACTTCGTCTGTGACTGTGGTCACCAATGCGAACCTTCTCCGTAGAGCGAATATCGAGACGCGCAGTGGAAGCGCGTCTTGATCCATGTCGGATGTGGCTGGAAATGGGAGGTAAACCTATGTTGACTATGGAACGTAATCACAGACTCGCACTAGCCTTGAGTCTGACGCTCGTCCTGAGCGCGACTGTGGTTGGTAGTGTTGTGGCGCAGAACCAGGGGGAAGGTTACTCCAGGCTGGTGAACGAGGTGCCGGTGAGCGGCATGCTTACCGGGAATGGCGCTGGATCGTTTGCCTACTACACGATCGACTACCCGGGAGACCTTCGCGTGGTGACCATCGAGCTGGAGTTCGCGCCGGCCGATCCGGTGACCAGGCTGGGGGTGGGATTGAATGTCTACGGACCAGGTGGGTACGTCATTGGCCAGACCGGTGCGGAGGAGCTTGATTCGGAAGACAAGGTGACCACGATCCGCTACAGCGATGCCAACGAGGCCACCTGGCTGGTGCAGGTGTACAACTACATTCCGAATCACACCATATCGTACTCGGTGACGGCAAAGGGCCTGCCCGAGCAGACGCCGATCAGCCCGACCACGACGCCGGAGCCGACCGTCGAACGAAAGCCCACGGCAGTCTTGGGGACCGCCGTAACGGGCAGTCTCACTGGCCGGCCGGCTGGGGCGTTCGAGTTCTATGAGTTCTCCTACGCCGGGGATGGGGCTGAAGTGCAGGTGGAGATGGTCTATGTGCCGGACAACGACCTGATCGCAAGTGGAGTGGGTTTCATCATCTATGGGCCCTCCGGAGAGGTGGCACGCGGCACGGGTACCGGCCGACCCACCGAGCGACGAGCGGGCCTTGCCTCGGATGTTGCTGGTACATACCTGATTCAAGTGTATAACTACATAGCAGGTCTGACCATTCAGTACTCCATCACGCGCACGATGTAGCCTTCGATCGGTCGCGCGCCAAGCTGCGCGCACTTTGGCCGAGGGATGGCGGGCAATCTGTCGTCCCTCGGCTGTTGGGCGCGTGCTTGAAACTGTCTGCTGGAAACGGAGCGGAGAATGCTGCGAAGAAATGCGGTGCGCGTTGGGCGCATCTTAGGAATAGACATCAAGCTGGACTATTCGTGGTTTTTGGTACTGGTGCTCACGACGTGGTCTCTCGCAGGGCAGTACTTCCCGAACACCTATCCAGGGTGGCCGGCAGTAACTTACTGGGTCCTGGGTGCAACTACTGCCGTGCTGTTCTTCGCATCTGTGCTAGCGCATGAGTTGGCACACAGCGTCGTCTCCGAAGGGTCAGGTGTTCCCGTCCGTGACATCACCCTGTTCGTCTTTGGTGGCGCCGCTCAGATCAGCGAGGAGCCGAAGACACCTCGCAACGAATTCTGGATGGCGCTGGTCGGTCCGCTCACGAGTTTCGTGTTTGCTGCGCTGTTCGGTTTGCTTTGGCTCATAGGGCGCTCGGTCAGCCCGTACCTGCAGGCCCTGGCGCTGTGGCTAGCAGGGATCAATGTGTCCCTCGGCCTCTTCAATCTGATTCCTGGCTTCCCACTGGACGGTGGACGCGTGTTCCGTGCTGCAGTATGGGCGGTGACAGGCAATCTGCGGCTGGCCACACAGATCGCGACCACCCTGGGACGTCTCGTGGCCTATGGATTCATCCTCTTTGGTGGGTTGCAGATCTTCACCGGCAACTGGTTCAATGGACTGTGGCTAGCCTTCATCGGATGGTTCCTGGAGAATGCTGCTACGGTCAGCTATCGCAAGATGGCGCTAGATGAGATGCTTGCAGGTCACACGGTGCGGGAGATCATGACTACGGCGTGCCAGTCGATACCGCGCCACCTGACGCTGGATGCCTTTGTTGATGGCGTTCTGCTGCGCACGGCAAAGCGCTGTTTCCCTGTGCATGAGGGCGGCGAGCTGCAGGGATTGGTGACGATTCACCGCGTTCGCCAGGTGCCACGCGAACGCTGGAAGACAACACGTATTCAGGACATCATGATACCGCGATCTGAACTCAAGACCGTCGCGCCCTCCGATGAACTCAGCGCAGTCCTTGCGCGCATGGCCGCAGAGGATGTGAATCAGTTCATGGTCGTCGAAGAGGGCGAGCTACTGGGTCTGGTGGCTAGAGACAACTTTCTGAACTTTATCCAGACGCGAGCCGAGCTCGGCCGCTGACATTAGTGTCTGTCTGTCGAGATACGGATCGGGATTTCGCCGGAGGAGAGCCATGGCGCTCAGATATCGCCTTTCCCAGGCGCAGTGGACGCTCAGAGGTGCTTGGTTCCGCATCTGGGAAGTGGAGAACTACTTCACAAGTCTGGAACAGCGCGCCAAGGTTGGGGCTCAGATTACGTTCGGGTATGTGCTGATCGCACTGGCCGCGGCAGTGCTAGCCACCGCGGGATTGTTGCTGGACAGCACAGCGGTGGTTATCGGAGCCATGTGCGTTGCGCCATTCCTCGGGCCTTCGCGGGCCGTGTGTATTGGCGCGCTGTTCCGTGATTGGCGCACTTTCTGGGGTGGGCTAACAAAGCAGTTGCTTGGCCTGTTCGTCGTTGGGGCAGGAGTTGGGTATCTCCTGACTGGCTTGCTGGCGGCGCGCGTGTCCGACATAGGGATCACCTCCGAGATTCTGCTGCGGGCGATGCCCACTGGGCGGGAGCAGGTGCTCGTCTTCATCATCGCCGTGGCGGCGGGTGCAGCGGCGTCTCTAGCGCTGTCAGCCGACCCGAGCGTTGCTGAGAGGCCCTGGGGCCAGATCGTTGACACCGTGATTGGCGTACAGATCGCGATATCCCTCATGCCTCCCGCTGCTGTGGTGGGAATAGGCATGGCCCTGGGGTACCCTGGGATCAGTCGACATGCCCTGCTGCTGCTGCTCGTGAATGTACTGGGTCTGGATCTTGTCGGCAGTACCTTGGTGCTGGCGCTGCGTGGGGTGCGGCTGTCATACCTTCAATTGGAGAAGGCAGTCAGAAACGCCGCCGAGTCTGTGCTGACCATGGCTCCAGGTCTCCGGCTGCCTGGCAGAAAGATTGACGTGACGCTCTTGAGTCCAGACGCTGCAAGCGTGCGGATTAGGGTCCGCAGCGAGCCATCAAAGGCCGTTGAGCCAATGCTTGCTGAGCGGATAGCCGCGCACATCGAACATGAGACAGGTTGCCGCTCTGAAGTGACCGTGGACTTGATCCCTTGTCAGGTGTACTCCACACTGTGAGCAGGAGGTGACTGTTGAGACTTGTCCTGGCCGTGGTACGCGATGACGATGCCGGAAGGGTCGTGGATGCTCTGACACAACAGGGCTTCTATGTCACCCGTCTGGCAAGCACCGGCGGTTTCTTGCGTATGGGAAACACAGTGCTGATCAGTGGTATTGAGGATGAGGAACTGGATCCGATCCTGAAGGTGATTGAGAGTCACACCGAGATTCATGCTGCACCTCCGGTCTCCGACCGCGAGGCAAAGGCAAGCCCCGGTCGAGCTGTGGTCTTTGTCTTGGATCTGCAGCAGGTGGTGAGGCTGTGATTGTGGCTAACCCATAGGACTGGAAAGCTAGAAGGGAGCTCAAGAGTGAGTGAGACTACACAGCGCGTCATGAGAGCCGGTCTTGTCGTGGCGCTGATCATCCAGTTGGCAATCGTCCTGTTGACCCTAGTCCAGACGCCAGCCCCTCCCCTGTATATGGCGATCCGCACTGCGGCGCTGTTGGGCTATATCGGGCTGTTCTGGCTGATTGTCTCGTCAGAGTACGTGCGCCAGATGCGCGGGCTCCTGGGCAGGGTCTATCTGAAGGTACACCATCCCTTGTCGGTAGTCACGTGGGTGCTGATCGTAGCTCATCCTTTAGGCTTTGCCTTGTTCATCAACGACGCAATGGTTCTTCTGCCCGTGTTCTGGCCGCTGCAGCAATTCCTGCAGTTGGCGGGGCGGCCGGCGCTGTACCTCTTCGCCCTGGGCACTGTGGGTGCCCTGGCGCGTAGAAGGTTGAAGCGCGGTTGGAGGTATTTGCACAAACTGAATTACGTGGCATTTGCCATGGTGTTCATTCATGCCTGGCTGATCGGGACAGACCTGA
>Ga0180437_10002657_pt1 | contig 27989 bp, 21 predicted proteins | sample SS_ome_4_FD_132410 | JGI IMG/M metagenome (GOLD analysis project Ga0180437, IMG submission 132410) | Hypersaline lake sediment archaeal communities from the Salton Sea, California, USA - SS_3_D_1 metaG | ecosystem: Environmental > Aquatic > Non-marine Saline and Alkaline > Hypersaline >...
AGTTTGCGCAGGAAATCAATATATTCCTTCGAAGAGGTCTGGTAATAAAGCGCTGCTTCTACGCGTTCGGAACCCTTGGGAAGCAGGTAAATTGTTTGATCCCAATTTTGCCCATCTGCATAATCCGTTCCAACTGGACGCAGTCCTGTTCTGTCATACAGCGCCTTTGTGTACCCCTGGGGCGGTATGCGGTTGTCTTTAATCACGGTGTTATTGAGCACAAAGTGAAAAGATTCTCCTGCAGATATGGATAATAATTCCGCCAGTTCCGGCGTTATACCCTGCTTTGTTTCATATACTTTGATTTTTTCATCTTCATCCAGCACCCCGGTGGATGGATTGTAAGCTCCAGATTCGTAAATCACCTGGTCCTTTTCATTGTATGCTTTTAGATTTATCCACATCCGCCTGCCTTCCGGATAACCAGTTGGCAGCTTGTGCCCGGTTAAATTGGTCGCCCGGACCACCGCCGACCGGTGCGTTCCGTAATCGAACAAATCGATCGTCAATTGGGCAGCTTTTTGGAGCATATCCTCAGCGCGCAGCACGGTTTGTTCTAAATAAGCACCTTCCAACTCCGCGCTCAAACGCCAATCAGGATCTTGCAGCAGTATGGGAACCCAGGTATTGCCTCCCACGAAAACATGTTCAGGCAGACATCCCGTATTCTGGCAGTCACGGTAAACTGCGTCAAAACCCTGGTCGGCGGCATAACCGGTTATGCGCTGCATGTGGCAATCCTGGCAGGTGCGTACAATACCGTCGGGTTTATCGCCTGCGAATTGAGGCGCGTAAACGCCCCCGCGAGCGAAATCGCTGTACAACCACTCGTCGAAGGTAGTCTCGATTGGGAATAGTTTTTCCTTATCAAATTCGGGCGCGGGAGTTCCGCTTTCATTTGGCCAAAACTGTTCACGTCCTTCGTCCCATGAAAGTACCGGATTATGCACATTATGGCAGGTACCGCACATACGCGAGCGGGTGATTGCGTCGCCCGTCTGCCGCAGGAAATCAGTTTGATAGGCTGTGTGGTAAGGGTGAGAAAGGTTGAACGAGAAAGGTCCGCGGCGGTTATCGTCGGGATCGATAATCATGGCGCTGCTGCCTACAAAACCGGGGGGGATTGGGTATGAGAGCGTACTTCTTATGGACATGTCGATTGAGGCAGCCTCATCGCCAACGGAAGGAATGGGATCCACCGAACGGTGGCATATACTGCAGGTAACGCCGTAATCGATATCAACCGTCTCTAATATAGAGCCATCCGCCGGGTGACTGCGCCCCTCAAACCATCCTTTAGGCATATGGCAGCGCAGGCAGTATTCTCCAGACTCAGGCGCATCGATATTGGCAGCGTTTAACGCAGCCCAAAATACCGGGTCGCGTCCGGCTTGACTTTTTATGCTGCCGCGCCAGCGGTCATAGATGGGTTCACTGTGGCAAGCGTTGCAATCATTTGCTGGGGGGATCACGTCCTTGAGTTTTTCCGGCTGTGTCCCCGGGATAAAGAAATCCTCTTTTGTAGTAAGCAGCTTGGAACGGGGCACACTCAGTGAGGCTGCCAAAGTTACCTCCAGGTTATCGGGTTGGATAATCACAGCTTCATTCAGGATGCTTCCGGCTGCTTCGCCCGTCACTGCCGCCTGGTATGTTATGGTAATGTGCCGGCTGGCATTCAAATTTCCCTGCCAGGACAACAGGGGACGGGCTTCATCATCGCCTGTGCCGTGTGATGCTTGCAGCGATCCGGGGATGTATTCCAAGCCGTTCGGCACATTATCATTGATTTCAAGCACCGTATCGGTTACCAACCCAGTGTTGTTTATCGAAATCGTGTACGTAACTGTCTCGGCGGGGTCAGCGCTGGGCGGCGAAACCGATTTTTTGGAAGTGGAAAGGTCCGGCGCGCTTTCGGCAGCGACCGTTAAACGCCGGATCGTACCGTTCGAGTAATCTGTAATATACAGCTCACCACCCTCATCTTCCCCAAATGAGCTGATCAATAGATCGGTATCCAATTCCAGCTCAGGTACAGACCAGCTGTCTGGCGGGCTGCTTCGTTTATACAGGCTCCATATTTTGCCCTGGATGTGATCGCCGTAAAAATAGCGGCCGGTTAAACCAGGGAATTCAGTTCCTCGATACACGAAGCCCCCGGTTACAGCGGCGCCTGATGCGAAGTGATAATATTCTGCGACCGGGTCTGTTAACACCCTGTTGGGGCAATCGCCTGAAAAATTGTAGTGATGGTCCCCTTCTTTGCAGCGCCATCCAAAGTTTATCCCTCCCGGCGTTCCCGAAGACTGGTAATCGATTTCTTCCCAATCCCGGTAACCAACATCACCGACATACAGGTCGCCGTTCTCCCGGTCGAAGCTGAACCGCCAGGGGTTGCGCAATCCATAAGCCCAGATTTCATCCAGACCATCCTGGTCCACAAAGGGGTTATCAGCGGGTATGCGGTATGCTGAGCCGCCGCCGTCAACATCGACATCGATGCGCAGTATGGAGCCCAGCAGCGTGTTGATATTTTGGGCGTGATTATGCGGGTCGCCTTGGGAACCGCCGTCGCCCAGGCTGATATATAAATAGCCATCATGCGGCCCAAACATCACCTGCCCGCCGTTGTGCCAAAGGTAGGGTTGTTCGACGGTCATGATGATATGTTCGCTGGATAGGTCGCCAATATCCGCATCGGAACCCGAAACGGTGTAGCGGGCGATCACGGTGGCGTCATCGCTTACCCGGGTATAATCGACATAGAAATAGCCGTTGGTACCATATTCCGGATGAAACGCCAACCCGAGCAATCCCTGCTCATTACTAGAGGTGGCGACCTGGCTGCTCAAGTCCAGGAAAGGATTTGCCAGGACTGCGCCATTTTTTATGATCCTGATCTTCCCTGTCCGTTCGACCACAAACAACCGTCCAGATCCATCGCCGGCGTGGGTCACCTGGAGCGGTTGGTCGAAACCTGAAGCGACAATTTCATCGACTGAGATTTGTACATCTGGTAAAGTTTCAAATACTTTCTGCGAGGATTCTGTATATAGTTCCGCGCCATTCTGAGCATTAACCGCTTTCGATTGGGGCGTGATGATGTATAACATTAAGCCAGCAGTAATAGACACACCAGCCACCAGGTAGAGGAAAATAATTTTTGATTTCATAATCGTCATACCCTTACATCACCAGAATTTGATCGTCTTCCATTATCAAATTGATCATAGCCGAATTAATTAGAATATTCAAGAGCGACGCGAACCAATCAAATCTTACCCCCCCCGAAGAAATTTGTACGTATCATAATATTGGACGGTCCTGCTGCATTTGGTAAGGTTTATTCAAGCCGGTATCTGGCGAGCATGCGCTCGTGCGTAAAGATCGGTTTGCAGGGCATCAACACCATCACCTTGTGGAGATAAAACTATTGCATTTAGCTATTCCCTCAGAGTTGCTTTGCAATAGCCTTCATTAAGGATAACATGAATGGATTAATATAGATAAGTTCTACATTTTTTGATTCCATTGCGTTAGAACCAGGGAAATCTGAACATAATCAACTTAATTTATACAAAATGGGTGTGGAGTAGATAAAGAGAGTAATTGATTAATGCTTTTGGATCAGGAAATTGTGCCAAGCATCACGATACTCAATAGAAAAATATAGTCCTGTTTGCTGATGTTTTACTCACCAGCCTAATACTTGCTTTGGTGGGAACTTAGATTCTTATTTGACGCCGCTGAACCTCATTGAGAAAGTTTGGGTACTATATGTGTGTGGCGGTTTATTTCTAAATCCTAACCCTTTAAGCGCAGCCTGAAAAAACGGAGGGATATTATTGAGTAATTTTAACCAGATTATTATCTTCCTAATATTAATTTTGTCAGCATGTGTCAATCCGGTTCCTCAAATAACTGGGACTGAAATTGTGGAAATACAGGTTTCACCAGTCCCCAAAAACACTACCTCAGAAGCAAATGCGCTACCAACCAAAATACCGACAAGAATTTCTCTATCTCCGACACATACACATACAACTCCTATCGAAGGTATTGAGGATTCGGATGAGTATGCTGGCATTGTCCTTTTTATACTTGGTTACGGATATGATTATCGTCATTATGAGGGCACCCGTAAGTCCCTCGAGCGGGCTGGTTATCGAGTATTGGTTGCTTCCAATACCTTGGACCCCATCGAGGGGATGATCGTTGTCCACGGATTTGAAAGTATCTCACGACCTGGGCAGACTGCTCCTTTAATTTCAGCTGATCTAACCCTGAAGAATGTGCAAGTTGAAGATTATCAGGCTGTTGTTCTAATTAGCGATTCGGAGATTCTAGCGAACACATACCCAGAAATTGAACGCATCTTGCTAAAGGCTGAGGAATCTGGCCTGGTGGTAGCAGCCCAGGAATTCGGTATTTACCTACTAGCTGAGGCTGGTCTCCTTGGTGGTAAAAAAGTTACCGCAAACCCGCTTATCTGTCGAGATTTGGAGGCAAACTATGACGCCATCTGTACCCTGATGCCAGTTCAAAGAGATGTAGGCATTGTTACCGCAGATCCAACCATGTCCACTGTAAGTTTCGCAAATGCGATCATGGCAGAAATAGGTAACGAAGAGTATTAATCCTTTAATAAGTAAATAAATCTGTGTTTTACTTTTGAATTTAACTTTTTGTTGGAAAACGGAGCTGAAATCCCACTGTATCCCATTTCCTTTGCGCATACGGGTTAATTCAATAATTGAAAATGTAACCCGTTTCCATTATTAGCTTGACAATTTCTTGATAGGAACTAGAATCCGTTCTATACGGACAGGGCAGACGATGAGTTTTGATGAGTTTGCATTTCGATTCATACTCCTGCAGCTCACGATCCCATTTATCTTTCCATCTCACTGCGTCTGGCTTGAATGATGGCGATTCAATTTCAGTAATAATACAATCGCTAGATATTGCTATAATGGAATGAAAGGCGGCCTTGTCAATTACTGCTTCAACCCTCCCGGATAATCTTAATTCTTTTTGTAATGTTTGTAACAAAATGCTCCCGTTGAGGACAACAATTCTTGTCTTTTTATTTCGGTGGCAATGCATGGATGTTGATACACCATTATTTTTCAAATGCAAGACCCATGCACATAACGTTTTATCTTCATTTTCATAGACCAAGTATTCGTAACCCCAGGGTTTAATCACCGCTGTATCCGAAAAGTCAAACCCTTCTAATTTGCTTGGAATAACACCTAACTTATCAATTTGTTCTAATAGTCTTATATCTTCTTTCGTCCTGTTTATTCTTATCACACTAAATTCTCCTCTTGGCTCAAAGGGGGGGTGCAATTTCTGAAGATTGCGGAAGAGATAAGTGCGTATTTTGGCATCTCTTTATCACCTTCGATGTACTAATCTCTTTAGTGTAAGGCAAATATATAACATCGCATATTCTGTTTTCAGGTACCATAAACAACTTCTTTCCCTTTAGCTCCTCAGAGACGAAATAAATATCCATCTCCTTCATATCAATTGGACTGCGGAAATCAATTAATTGAGCAACATCTACACATTTTAATGAACTCACCATTTGTAATCGCTCAGATTCTGGTATTACCGGTTTTCTATGTTTATATTTTCTGGTTATGCGGTCGCTGAAAACGCAGACTGTTAATAGTTCACAGTATATCTTCGCCTTTTCTAAAACCTTTACATGACCAACATGAATTAAATCAAACACCCCAAATATTACGCCTCTTTTCATAATTTCACTCTTCTAACATTCCTTTGTCTTTCTTTACTCCGTTTGTAATTTGGTTGTGGAATATCCCACTCGTCACCATAAAGCAGTCGCAAATGATCAATGGGGCTAGAGGGTATTTTTACTAGAGTTCCAAACCATAAGACTTTTACGCTTGTAAATGGCTCAAATATATGAATGCCTTGTTTATAAAAGTTCTTTTTAATCCATTCTTGTAGACGGCTTGACCATTGCTTCCACGTTATTGGTATGCCAGAAGTGTCCATAATTTCGAATACACTATTAGGTCTTGGATATTTTGGTTTAAATACAACCCGGACCACTTCGAGCACTACTTTACGAATAATTTCTACATACGCCGGTTTTACACTAAACTTGAATATAATCCCATCATTTGTATTTTCGAATTCATATAAATCTACGTGGAACTCCGAATCAACATCTAATTCTTTGTCTATAATATGGAGTTTCGGAGAGAAATGATAGCTATTTTTCTGATTACAACTTAGGCCAAGTTTCCAAAAATGATTTTTCAGTTTGAGAACCTCACTTATGTCAAATAAACCTATGTCAATATCAGTATCCCATTCAATAAAATCATTCTCTCGAATATATCCCAGCAATGTCCCACAGGTGAGGAAGTAATTTATATCGTTCTCATTTAAGACAGAACATACTTTTTGTAGCAAATTTATTCTTTGATGTTTAAGAATTGGATCATCGCGGATTGTTAGTTCTTTCATTGTTATGAATTTCCCTTGGACAATTATCTTGTCCATTATTTTAATATCTTAACAATTAAAAGCAGAAAACAGGGAATGCTTATTGGGATTCTTTAAAGAATTTGGGATAAAACATGCGTTTAGCCAAGAGAGTCTTTCCAATCTATGCTTGAATGATTATACATTCACAAGCTGTAAATTTAACCTTCAATTTGTAACCATTGTCTTCCGCTCAATTTCTTCTCTTCTCGTCATCACCTCCTCATATTTCCAAAAATAAATATCCGCTGGTGCCAAATTTTCCAGCGATTCGTGATATCGCGCATAAATTTATAACTCTACAAATTGAGCCAGCGCTTTTTCAAGCCGCGACAGTGATCACTTGATCTTGTTCTACCCTTTTCGTTACCTTTCGTCCAGTATACGTAACAGGGCAGGTCAATATAAAGAAATAATTGGCTTTCAACAATTGTGATATATAATAATTATTAGCAACAATTGTGAACTTTCTGGGGTGGAAATGGGTCGATCCTCTTTACATTGCTTCGACGTATTTCCTTCCACTTCTAGCGATTTAATACAATCATTGCTTGGGGAGGCACATCAATGAAACACATTCGTCTATTTAGCCAGATGATGGTTTGTGGTTTTGTTCTATTTTTTGGGTTGGGATCAGCATTGGCACTGCCCTGGATTGCGGATTCGCAACGGGCAGCTGCCCGGAATGAACCTGGCACACCCGCGTTCCCATCTGCACAAACATGCTACGCCACACCGGACAACGGTGCAACCGTGTTTTCCAACACGAACAGCGCTCCTGTGCAGCAGGCAGTTGATGCCGTCACCCCGGGCGGTACGGTGAAAGTAGCTGGGACCTGTGAGGGTGTGCAGACTAGTGCAGGCATGACCCAAACCGTATATATCACAAAAAGCCTGACCTTACAAGGCGGTCACACAGAAACGGACTGGTCACAGGATCCAAATCCAGATACTCACACCACAAAATTAGATGCTTCCGGTATTGGTCGTGTGGTGGTGGTAACCGGGACAGTAGATATCACCCTGGACAACCTGACCATCACCGGTGGAAAAGCATACAGCGAATCTTTAGAAGGCTGCGGAGGCGGAATCTGGACGAATACAGCCCTTACCCTGACGAATTCAACTGTTTTCAGCAACACAGCGCTTTCAGGCGGTGGTATGTGCAACCTGCTCGCCAATCCTGAAATACACAGTGTGACTTTCTCTGAAAACTCGGCTGTTGAAGTTGGCGGGGCGATTTTCAACCTTGGCGCGGGAGGCGCAAGCAGCCCAGTGTTGACGAACGTCTCCTTCCTTGGCAACATTGCAGGTGAACATGGCGGGGCGATGAGTAATTCTGGATTTGAAGGCGAAAGCAGCCCCGAACTTACCAACGTTATTTTCTCCGGCAATGCAGCAGGAAAAAATGGCGGAGGTATGTACAACAGCGGTAGCGGTATAACAATTTCCTCGCCCCTCGGTATCCCTTCCAACAACTTGATCTGGCTCGATCAGACAATTCCAAACAATGATATTCAATCAAGCACCAGCAGTCCCAAACTGACGAACGTTACCTTCTGCGGAAACTCGGCAGGCGATTATGGCGGGGCAATGTTTAACTCCGGCGATGGCGGATCTAGCCATCCAGAATTGAACAATACCATCCTTTGGAACAATAGAGACAGCAGCGGAACCGGTACCGTCAGCGCTACCATCTTATTAACCGGCTCTGCTTCCACTACACTCACGCACAGCCTCGTGGAAGGCGCTGGTGATAGCGGTATCAACTGGATCGGAGGCGATTACATTGACGGCGGCGGAAACATCGATCAAGACCCGCTCTTTGTCGAACCTATTTCCCCTACCGATGCGCCTACAAGGACTGGCAACTTGAGGCTGCAGCCTAATTCTCCGGCCATCGATGCCGGCGACAATGAACTGACCACAGTTACTTCCGATCTGGATAACGAACCTCGCAAAAAAGATGGGGATGCTAACGGCGCCGCCATTGTCGACATGGGCGCATACGAAGCGATGGGGTCTTACCAGCTGTCGGTTTCCAAGACGGGCACTGGGGGTGGTCAGGTAACCAGTTCGCCCGCTGGTATTGACTGCGGAAATACCTGCAGCAATTTCTTTTTGGAGGACAGCTTAATCACCCTGGCGGCGGTCCCGGATAGCAATTCGACTTTCACCGGCTGGGGCGGCGTATGCAGCGGTACCGAAAATTGTCTCGTCAAAATAACCAGCGCCATGAGCGTAACAGCCAATTTTGAAACCAACCCGCAGTTGACCGTTTACCTCTCTGGAAGCGGTAACGGAACCGTGACCAGCGACCCGAAAGGGATCGCCTGTGGGACAGATTGCAGCCAGGTTTATCCCTATAACTCTACGGTTCAATTATTTGCTGAACCGGATAACTTCTCCATTTTTAAAGGATGGAGCGGCGATTGCATAGCCAGCGCGGATTGTACAGTAACCATGGACGGCCACAAAAGCGTCAGCGCGGTTTTCGAGACAAGGCGAAACCAGTTCATCCAATATTTGCCGATATCACTCGGGGGAAAAAGCACTACAGGTAATACTTTATCAGGCCGGGTGACAGACAGCGGTGTTCCAGTACAGGTATGGGTGGATTTATATTTCTGGGATGGGTACAAGTGGTCGGGTCTCGACTCCATCGTTTCAGATGCGAATGGCGAGTATAAGTTTAAGAACCTTCCAAAATTATCAGGGGATGAAACGTATCGAATCGTTTTTGAAAACGCTTATGATTACGACGGTTGGTTGTCGTACTGGGAATGCTGGGATGTGACTGCAGCAAGCGATCCCAGCAAGTATCGCTGTGATTTTGATATTGAGAATATATTCCTGTATTCGCCTGACCATGAAGCGCTTGTCCCGCTCCCGCAGGACTTCCTGTGGGTGCCGCGTGATACCACTTCAGACAGTTACGTATTAAACATTGCTGATATTTATGATTATGATCCTTGGACATGGACGGACCTCCTGGGGTATGTTTACGGCGTTAGTATGCTGAGACTGCCGTCCGGTTTCTACCCCTATATAACCTACGGCTGGTGGGTGGATGTGGTCGGTCCAGATGGCTGGGGATCATCATTCTATTACCGGGATGTTACATTTCTCAACGCATACGCCCCCACGATCCCGGATGCTGGAAGGCTTCCAAAAATATCAGGGGTAGATTGGTCCAATTATTTTTATAAAAATCTTAAAACTATACCGCACAGACCAAGGAATGCAGAAAGAAGTGAAAATCGCGGCGAGAGATAACAACCCTCCCCCAATGCGAATTTTTATCTCCCAACCCGGATAAAAAACGTCCTGGCGCGCGAACACCCCTGGGCAACGACTGGTTTGGAAGGCGCCAACAGCATCCAGGTTGAAGTGGACACCAGGCAGTCTTTACGCGGGATAACGATCTCCGGGTCAAAACATAATGTTATCTAGAATTTCACTTTATTGTTGAATTAAGAATACGGGGTAATACTGATATGTGTTTGGTTTTTCAAAAATATTTTTGGAGGTGATCCTGTGAGTTATAAAACACTGCGTAATATTCTTGAATGGCTGGTAATGATAATGCTGATTGCCGGTATTGTAACTGCGGTTCTAAACATAACCCTGGCAGGCTTTACGCCTATCATTTGGTTGGTAATTTCCTTATGGGCTCTTGTCATGATCATCTGTACTGAAGTGACTCAGATAAGAGAGACCTTTGAAAAGAAGGAATAGGCGTGCATACCACGATTATAAAAATCAGTTAGCTTTTCTTTCTTATTGATTATCCATTTCGAACGGGGACATGTCAAAACTGTATACGGGTGACACTACTGCTCTGTGCTATCATGTTGAAATTTAAAAATTATCTATTCTCAACTCAGGCAGTACAATTTACAAGTGATTACTCGGCGAGTATGGTAAAAACATATAAAGGTGGAGGTACTCGCAACAAGAAAATCAGGACTTGTGTGAGAGCAGGGGCTTGTCCAAGTAAATGGTAACCAGGGGTTGTGAAAGAGGCATTTGGGGGTGGATTTTACAGCGAAATTGTAGGCGATTATGATCAACAGATTCACTGCTTCAATATGGGTTACACTCAATTTTTTCCTCAGGGAAAAGGGGTTGCCAAAGGTGAGACTGTCTCCTACACGCCTTTCGTGCCGCCCAATCCGCGCTCAGGGAAAGCTGCTCGCATCCAATCATGATGAATCTTTGACTTCTGTTGGAAAATAGGTTGTACTTAATTCCGGAACCAGTCATATGTAGCAATCCTGGGTGCTCCAACAATTGCCTCCAATACAGCTGGCTGGCTGCCTGTTCGGGGTGGACATATCGGTATAGAACGCTAGTGATGTTATACCTGACTGAATGAGTTTTTTCTCCTAAAGATCGAAAACTGATCATGATCAGTTTCTATCCGTCTTGTGATCATTTTTAGATTTTATCTGCTGCACACGGACAGTTAAAATCCGGAACTTATCCATCGCCTCTACCGTAAAACTGCAATCCTGGTAGCGGACAGAGTCCCCTACTTGTGGAATTTTCCCCAATTCCGCCATAATAAAACCGGTCAAAGTAGTGTAAACTCCGCGCGGGTCAAAGGACAGGTGGGTCAGTTCCTCAAGCTCAGCAATTGGCAGGTCGCCGGACAGGCGCCATTCCCCTTGCAAGCCTCGTTCAGGGACTTCAGCGACAGGACCGTATTCATCTTCAATCTCTCCGACGACGACTTCCATGATGTCCTCCAGGGTTACCAGTCCGTCCGTACCGCCAAATTCATCCAGCACGATGCCCATGTAGCGCCTGGCGTGGGTAAGCTGCGCCGAAACCTGCGGCAGGCTTGCTCCTTCCGGGACAAACACCATCTCGCGCAAAATCTGGTTCAGCTGCACCTCTGGAGGCGCCCAGAAAAGGTCTTTCACATGCACGTAACCCAGGATATGGTCCAGGGTGCCGCTGTAAACCGGAAAACGCGATAACCCGGATTCTCGGGCGGACTTTAGCGCCTCCTGTACCGCAGTGTCCGCATCAAAGGCGACGATTTTGGTACGGGGAGTCATCACATCCCGGATCGTGCGCCGGGTGTAATCAAAAACACGCCTGATCATTTGCTGCTGGATCGGTAGAAAGGCGCCCTGCGCAGTGCCGCGCCGGACCAGGACTTCAATTTCTTCGGAACTGATGTCCTCTTCGCCGGGATCATCCCCCCACAGGCGCATCACCAGGTCTGCTGAATAAAGCAATAAACGTATCGGCCACGCCGCGATGCGCGCCAGCGCTTCAAAAAACCCTGCCACCGACATCGCTAACTGTTCCGGTTGGCGGATTGCCAGCCGCTTGGGGACCAGTTCGCCCAACAGTAATGTAGCATAGGAGATCACGAGCACCACCACTGCCAGCGCGATCTGCTCGGCATACGGCGCTAATATTGAAACCTGTGATAGGAGAGGAGCAATCCCGCGGGCGGCTTCAACACCGCCTACCGCGGAAGCAAGCGTAGCCACCAGGGTGATACCCACCTGGACGGTCGCCAGAAACTCGCTCGGTTTGCGCTGCAGGCGCAGCGCCCGCCTGGCACGTACCTCCCCGGCTTCCGCCCGGGCTTGCAGCCGCGCTTCCCTGGCGGATACCACAGCAATTTCTGAAGCGGCAAAGAATCCGTTCAGTAAGATTAAAATAAAAATTAACAAAAGATCTAAAGGCATTTTATTTACGCTTCACTTTCTTCATAACGATTTTATTAAAATCCATAAGCTCCCAAGTTTTTTCATATCGAACATTACTATTCAACGACATGCATTCAATACAGATATTAATGAATGTTGAGATCAAGATAGACTACTCGAAATGAGGTTCCATAGAGATTATAAAACAAGTATTGGTTCACTCCAACCAACAACATCCTCCAACCCGATATATTTGGTGAAAGGAGAGTTACAATAAGCGGTATTGCTATAACTGTTCAGGGCTTGTGAGTTAATGCAGGGTGGATTATCAGAAAAGGTTTTCGGGGAAAATTATCTGCTTGATGCTGGCAAAATGATATTGGAACCAAAAGAACATGTTGTTCAGGCGGGTCATGGATATTTCTAACACATCGCGGTTTTCCATAGGGTAAGGCACAGCTGCGCTAACATGCGCCAACAAGGGCAATGTCAATTTCCTACTCCCAACCTAAACTGTAAATATACTGGCACGCGTACACTATTGCGCAAAGATCGGCCTGGAGGGTGCCGCAGGTATCGAGGTAGAGGTGGATACCGGCCAGGGTCTGCCCGGGATGACGATGCTCGGCCCAAAAGACCGTATCGTTTAGTATGAATTTGGTATATGGATTATAGTTTTCAAGTACTAATTGAATTATAGATCTCTCAAAGTTACCGTAATATGAATTGAAAAATGTCTATAAAAAAACAGAGTGCGCGATGCGCACTCTGTTACCAAGGCAGCCTTATTATTTGAATCTATTCCACGATTATCATTCTGATCATTTCAAGATACATGTTATACCTACTAAGTATTTTCCATCAAAGCCAAATACTCCTTCAATAATCTGACATTCGTCGCTTATCCACCTTAGACGGATTCTTGGGAAATTTACATATTCATCTCTCTCACTATCCAATTCCAAACTAACTGGAATTCCTTGTGAGATAAGATTTTCGATATCAAATTTTGAGATTTTTCGGTCCTTCATGCGTTTCACAAAATGCTTCGTAAGAATAGCCGTAATTGGATTAGATCTAACAGCAACAAGAAATCTTAATACCCAAATATATAATTCATCACTTTTTCGTAATGGGATAGAATCCTTAGGGTAAAGATTGTAGTCATACCAAATAGATTGTCCCATCAGATAACAGCCTCTGAATTGTATTGATTTGGGAAGAAAAGAAAGAAGTCAAACATGGTAGGAACTCCTCATTCTTTTCGTCTAAGTGATTAGAATTTAGTCAATTCACAATTCACCTAGTTGTGACACAAAGAAATTCCCAGTGTCACGTTTTCGCAAATTCCCATTTCGATGTTGATTCACCAATTACAGTTTCGCTTCGAAACCGTGGTTTCTAGATATACGAATTAAATATCTAGATATTCAGTTTTTAAGGTGCCTTGATTCGTCTACTATAGTAGTGATAATGAAACCAGATGTCAATAGTGTTAGTCAAAAGAATGCCTAGAAGATTATATTTAGGTAGATTTTAATCGGAATAAATGCAAAAACTAAAGGTAGACGACTCTCTTGAGCTCAATATAAAAAAAACCACATCATAGCGATACTCGGTCCAAAAGACCGTGTCGTTTAGTATGAGGTTTGCTAAATCAAAATTGACCTGCCCCCCAAAAGCTGATCCAAAAGATAAGTTAGGATTAGATCAAAAAGGAGGCAGGCAAGATGCCAAGGAAACAATTTACATCTGAACAAATCATTACCAAACTCCGGGAGGCAGAAGTGCTTTTGAGCCAGGGTATGACCGTGTTAGAGGTCGCCCGGCAATTAGAAATCAGCGAGCAGACCTACTACATATAACGAAAATAAAAAGGTGTATTGGGTAGAACCCTAGCAAAGAAATTGAAAAATTACTGTTGATTAAATGAATTTTGGGGGCTATTCTTTGTAAAAAGCTCTGACATAGTAAATTTATTTCACGCTGATTCTAAAAGATAAGGTCTTTTGTGCCAAGTATCCAATGTTGCAGGATTTCTGATTAGAATTGCTCGAAAATAATCCCCCCTTCCCCCAATCAAAATATGTGCAATCAAAGGTTTCGGTCAATCGATAAAATTTTTCAGAAAGAATATTTATAGGTTGAAGAAATCACTAACCTAACCAGAGATCCTTAACCCATAATGTTGTCCAGTAATTTCTGTTTCTCAAATAATTTTCCCCAGCAGTTATGGTATAAGTCCGATACCTGGTGAACTAAATCCCCTGATGGCCATTTCCAGTGGATTAAGTCGATTCTATAACCTCTATCCCAGCAGAAGACCTCAGTCGAGTTCAGGAAAGCACGCCAACCAAAATCTCTACCAACGTGTTTCAAAATCTCGCCGATCAAATCTAAAATCTCCACTCTGCCATGAATTCTGTAACAGAAGGAAGGTGTCCCTAAATTATGGATATAGCCGAAAAACGGGCGCTGATTGGAATCAAAGGCGATTACTATGGATTCAAACTTATTCGAATAATAATACATAAATCCTAATTGGTATTCATTGAGCTCCCTCCAGGTCGCGTTGATCGCCTTAAGAAATTCTTCAGCCTGTTCTTCTGTGACAACAACTTCAATTGGAATTCTTTTCTTGTGTTCAGGTGCTCTTTTTTGATATCTTCGAAATAATTTCCTCATTACGAATCAAGCTCTTATTTTTGGGCTGTTATTTATTCTGGCGCATTTCTAATAATTCTCAGAAATATATCGATGATCTAATGGTGATAAATCATTTCTCAATTCTACAAATCGTATAAATTCCATCGTTGTGAGTTGTACATTTTCACCCGTTTCGAGCCGGATAATAAAATCGAACCCTAGTGGAACTCTTCCGCAATCTACAACTCGGATGCCATTGTAATACAGGTTATTTATAGCCCCTTTTATATGTCTGGATTTTCTATGTATATTTTTAAGCAAATCACCTACAAGGGGCTCATACACATGGTTGAAATATTCCTGATACGTATTCGTGCGGGGTTGGATTTCTCCATCCGGATCCAGTGATACAAGTTTTATAGTCCCATCTCCGCCTTCCAAGAACCTCATATTTTTCTCCTTATTTGCTCTTTCGATGCAGAAACCTTGCCAATAGTTGTGTTTGATTTATTTTCTATAGCTAACCAATTTCCGTTCTATGGATTTCCTGTAGTATTTCCAAACCTCAGAAATATCATTGACTTTCATTTACTGGTTGCATATACTAATCAACAGATAAGTTATTCAATACGATTTAGGGAAATGAGCCGATCCTGTCTGCATCACATCGACATACTTCCATCCATTACGAACTAAATAATTCTGGATTTCTTGGGGAGGCACGTCAATGAATCAAAATCGACCATTCAACCAAATCTTAGCCTGTGTACTAATTCTATTCCTTGGGTTGGGATTAGCCTTTGTACTTCCCTTGCTGGCGAATTCGCAAAGTTTGGCAGCCCAAAATGAACCTGTCACACCACTCTCATCCTCCGCTTCAACCTGCTTCGCAACACCGGACAACGGCACAACCGTTTTCAGCGACACAAATACCTCACCGGTACAGCAGGCAGTTGATGCCGTAACTCCGGGTGGCACGGTCAAGGTGGCGGGGACCTGTACTGGGGTGCAGAGTCGAGCAGGTCTCACCCAGACGGTCTACATATCAAAAAGCCTGACACTGCAGGGTGGGTATTCACAGGACAACTGGTTATTGGCGTCAGACCCGCGTAAATTTCCAACCACGCTGGACGCAAATAAGAGCGGGCGGGTGATTTTAATCTCGGGTACGCAAGATGTAACCCTGGACAGCTTATCTGTCACAGGCGGTCTGGCTGGCGACGGCACCCTTGATGACAGCGGTGGCGGAATATGGTCAAACAGCGAATTTTCACTGACGAACTCAATTATTTTCAGTAACACTGCAGCCATATTTGGTGGAGCGTTGTTAAATCGGAATGTCAGTCCAATAATTACTAATGTGATTTTTTCCGGAAACTCGGCTGATTCCGGCGGGGCGATTGAAAATTGGGGTCCTTATGGCGTCAGCAGCCCTGACCTGACTAACGTGGTGTTTTCCGGAAACTCAGCAATCCGCAACGGCGGGGCGATGTACAGCTATGGTTATGACGGCAAAAGTAACCCGAACCTGACCAATGTTACCTTCTCCGGAAACTCAGCAGGTGAAAACGGTGCGGCGATGTACAACTACGGCTTAGACGGCACCAGCATAACTCAAGTGTACAACAGCATCTTTTGGGACAATGATGCCATAAGTGGCACCGATACTACAGCTAGCACAATCTTCAATAATGGCGCCTTAATTATCTTGACACACAGCCTTCTTGAAGGCTCTGGCGGAAGCGGGAGCGGATGGCCAGGTGGCAGTTATATGGACGGAGGCGGCAACATTGACGAAGACCCTCTGTTCATCACACCAGTCGATCCCTCCACAGCACCAACCACGGTCGGGAATCTAAGATTGGCTGCCGTCTCGCCAGCAGTTGATATGGGAGCCAATGTTTATGTAGAAAATGTCCCTAACGATTTGGATGGTAATCCACGAATTGTTGATGGTAATAAGGATGGCACACCGACGGTGGATATGGGCGCTTATGAATACCAGCTTCCTTATATATATGATGTAAAACTCCCGCTAATATTGAACTGAACACTTTATTCTTAATAAAAACTGCCGCTCTCCGGTTTCATATGGAGGGCGGCGGTATTTGTTACTCGGAAAATTTCCCCCCATTTTCATCCTGGTAATCCGCAGCCCTCCTGATACAATCTCGAATGGATGGGTAAATGGGCAAACTTTTGTCTGGCTATTTCCGTGAAGGATATTCGTTCCAATCGCGAAGTGTTTTTCAACGGATTTTAATCCCTGCATTTTAGGGAGCATCCCACCGCGAAGCGTGGGATTGCGATTATTTTTTACTCACCAAATTAATCTTAACCAAACCCTCCTCCATTGACAATTTCCCATACCCAACCTAAACTGGTAACATGCTGGCACGCGTACACTCCTGCGCTGTGATCGGCCTGGAGGGTGAGATCATAGAAGTCGAAGTGGACACCGGGCAGGGTCTGCCCGGGATGACCATTGTGGGTCTGCCGGACGCGGCTGTGCAGGAGAGCCGAGAGCGCGTCCAGGCGGCCATCAAGAACGCCGGTCTGCCCTACCCCAGAGCGAGAATTGTGGTTAACTTAGCCCCAGCCACGGTGCGCAAAGAAGGCCCCGCTTACGACTTGCCCATCGCGGTGGGCGTTTTAATCATGCACGGCTTATTACCCCAGCAGGCGTTGGAAAACGCCCTGCTGGTCGGAGAACTGTCCCTTGAGGGTACAGTGCGCCACGCGCGCGGTGTGCTGCCCATTGCCGCCGTAGCGCGCCAGCACGGGTTCAATTACATCTACGTCCCGCTGGAAGACGCCGCAGAAGCCAGTTTGATCCCCGATCTGGAAGTTTACCCGGTCGAATCCTTATCTCAATTATATGCCCACTTCACCAGCGGTACGCGCATTGAACCCATGGCCCCCGTCCAGGTGGAAGACCTGCCGGTCAGTGTGATGACCGACTTCGGTGAGGTAAAGGGACAGGAACACGTCAAACGCGCCCTTGAAGTGGCTGCGGCTGGTTCGCATAATGTGATCATGATCGGACCGCCCGGAGCCGGCAAAACCCTGCTCGCGCGCAGCCTGCCCGGCATCCTGCCGCGCATGACCATCGATGAATCGCTGGATGTCACCCGCATCTATTCCGTCGCCGACCAGCTTCCGCCCGAAGTGCCTTTGATCAAGAACCGTCCCTTCCGCGCCCCGCACCATACCATCTCGCACGCCGGTCTGGTGGGCGGCGGAAACTGGCCGCGCCCGGGCGAGATATCCCTAGCCCACCGCGGCGTGCTTTTCCTGGACGAACTGCCGGAATTCGGCATGCGCGTTCTGGAAGTCATGCGCCAGCCAATCGAAGACAAGCTGGTCACCATCAGCCGCGCCCAGGGGTCGCTGACCTTTCCCGCCAATTTCCAGCTGGTCGCAGCGATGAACCCCTGTCCCTGCGGCTATTACGGCGACCCGGTCAAAGAGTGCTCGTGTTCCAACAGCGTCATCACGCGCTACCAGAAACGCATCTCAGGTCCGCTGCTCGACCGCATCGACATCCATATCGAAGTGCCGCGCGTGGATTATGAAAAGCTGAGTGATGATCGATTAGGAGAACCATCAGCAGCTATCCAGCAGCGTGTGGAGGCAGCCCGCCAGCGGCAGCGTGAACGGTATCGTACGAACACTGATGACGCTGAAGTAGAAAGCGGGGCACATAAAGAAAGTGCGATGCACATGGAAAGTGCAGCGCACTCTATAACCAGTAATGCCGATATGCGTCCAGCTGAAGTGCGCCAGTACTGCCAGCTGGATGAAGCCGGTGCTTCATTGATGCGGTCGGCGATGAACCAGCTGCACCTCTCCGCACGCGCCTACCACCGGGTATTAAAGCTGGCCCGCACCATTGCCGACCTGGCGGGTTCGGAGAATATCCTTTCGCCTCATCTGGCCGAAGCGCTGCAGTACCGGCCGAAAGATTTATATTCCTGAAATATATTTTTAATATGGAGGTTCAAGAATGGCAGTCGTAAAAATGATCGAAGTAATGGGTACATCAGAGGACAGCTGGGAAGATGCCGTCAAAAACGCCCTGAATGGCGCCAAAAAAACGATCCGCGGCATCTCCGGCATCGAAGTGGTCAGTCAAACCGCAGCAGTAAAGGAAGGAGAATTAAAGGAGTTCCGCGCCACGGTTAAGATCGCTTTTAAGGTGGATTAGCAAGAATCCTGGTCGTCAATTTCGAGCATGCGTTGATGCGGCCGGGGTGACTTGAAAATTTATTTATTTCTACATCGAGTTAAAACTCGAGCAGGTTTACGCGCAGCCAGCCCGTTGTTTTCTCAATTCAACCAGCCTGGTTCATAGGTGAAGCAAAGAAGTTCCCTTATCTGATCGGAGGGTCATATGGATGAAAAAAGTTTGATACGCTATTGGATGAAAACCGATGTGGTTTCTGTGGAATTGGGCACAACGATTAAAGATGCCTCGTCCAAATTAGTAGACAGGAGAGTCGGAACGCTGCCGATCGTTGAAAAAGATGGCACATTAGCCGGCGTTTCCTCGATCAGTGAGATCATTGATGTTTTCCTTCCTGATTTTGTAAATCTATTATCCGATGTAAGCTTTGTGACTGACTTCGGGGATTTGGATAAACTATCTTCATACAACCTTGAACGCGCTGAAAAAATGACCGTCAACGATATTATGCAGGAACCCATTGCCGTTGAAGAGACCAGTTCTCTTGTTCGATCCTTAGCCATTATGCACCAGCAAGATATCCGGGACCTGCCTGTGGTCAAAAACGGCAAGCTGGTTGGAATTGCGTCCGAAGTTGACATCAGTTGCGCATTTCTTACTGGTTGGCTATCAACGCCTTGTGAGGATTAATTGCTGTAATGACCAATGCCATTGTCGCTTCAACAATCACGTTAATCACCCTGATTTTCATTCTGACTGAAAAAATGAACCGCGCCATTGTTGCAATGGCTGGTGGGGGGGTTATGCTGGTCGCCGGCATGGTGCTGGGTTTTTATAATGAAGAACTGGCGCTGGAGGCGATTGAATGGGAGGCACTGGGTTTGCTTTTGGGGATGATGATCCTGGTTTCGCTCCTGGTTCCAACGGGATTCTTCCAGTATGCAGCGGTCAAAGCCAGCCAACTCTCAAAAGGCAATCCATGGCGCCTGGTCCTGCTGCTGGGAGCGGGCACTGCGCTGGTCTCGCTTTTTTTCAACAATGTGACCACGGTAGTGCTCGTCGGTCCAATCACCATACTTGTCACCGAATTAATTGGCATAAGCCCGATACCCATTTTGATGGCTCAGGCGCTTTTATCCGATACCGCTGATGTGGGCACCTCGGTGGGCGACCCTGCCAGCGTACTGGTCGCATCGGCATCCGGTTACAACTTCACCGACTTTTTGACCCATTCCATGCCCATCGTTCTGGTTGCGGCAGCTGTCACCCTGCTCATGTTGAGGATATTATTCGCCGATGAAATGAGGCAGAAACCATCTGACCCCGATCTGGTAGCCAAACTGAATGCCCAGGAGACGCTGAAAGACCGCACTACCACGCGCTGCGTGATGATCGTCCTGGGGTTTGCAGTATTACTATTTATTTTTCAGGGGAAACTGGGGTTAAGTTCAGCCTTCATTGCCATAATGGCGGCTACCGTTGCGCTGGTATGGATACAACCCGATCTTCCTGCTGTTCTTGAACGGGTCGATTGGCATATTCTGGTCTTTTTTATCGGTTTGTTTGTCCTGGTGGGAGGCTTGTCCGCTTCGGGCGCGTTTGAACCGATCACCCAATTCCTGGCGCAATTCGCAAACAGTAATCCTATCTTGCTGGGGGTTTTGATCATTTGGATCGTGGCTGGGCTTTCTGCGCTGTTGGATAACGTTCCGGTCACGATCGCCATGATTTCTCTTCTACAAGGGCTGCAGATGTCCGGTGTAGATGTCAGCGCCTTGTGGTGGGCGGTGGTGTTTGGGGCTGGATTCGGCGGTAATGCAACCAGCATCGGATCGGGCGCAAACATCGTTATCGTCTCCCTCTCGGATAAAACGAAAACTCCGATAACCCCCAAAATGTGGAGCCGTAAAGGTTTACCCATTGCGATTGCTACCTGTATCGTTGGGAGCATCCTGTTTGTTCTGGCTTATGACTGGCTGGGTCGCTGAACGGGAATCATAATATAATCGTCCGAAACTAATCTTTACAAATTCTTAAATTGAGAAATAACGATTCGCTGGAAACTACCATAAAACGGACGATTACCGACGAAGCATTCCGGGCGATGGGTTTCCCTTACGGCAGCCTCGTCCGCAAGCTTTTTGGTCCGCTCATGTCACCTGCCGCCAGCCGCTTTGCGAGTCTGCTCAGCAGCATCGACCAGGACCTGGAACGGTACGGCATCACTGAAACCGCCCGCATGTACCTGCCTGATTATGTTGATGAAGTGAGTGTATATGGCGCTGACAACATCCCCCAAGACGGTCCGCTGCTGATCGCCTCCAACCATCCTGGTACGCTGGACGCGCCGGTGATTATCTCCGAGTTATCGCGTGACGATATCAAAGTGATCATTTCGGGTGTCCCTGTTGTCCAATCGCTCCCCGGGGCAAGCCGATACCTGATCTACACTCCCTATGATGACCACCAGCGCATTTCGGTGGTGCGTTCAGCCATCCGGCACTTGAAAGAGGGCGGAGCGTTGATGATATTTCCCACTGGAAAGCTGGACCCTGACCCGGCTTGCCTGCCCGGCGCAGCTGAGGCTTTGGCTGAGTGGTCGGACAGCCTGGAGATTTTCCTGCGCAGGGCTCCAGAGACAATCGTAATCCCAACTATTGTGAGCGGCGTGTTCGCCCCTTCCACGCTGCGCAGCCCGCTCACCAGGCTCCGCAAAGAGTTCTGGATGCAGCAGCGTATCGCTGAGTACATCCAGGTCATCCAGATGATGTTCTTTAATAAAAAATTCGGGCTGAAACCCAAGGTCACCTTCGGTGAACCAGTTCAAGCCGTAGATCTACTGGCCGAATCGAACCGCGGGGAAACGATGGAAATCATCATCCGTAATGCCCAGGCTGTGCTGGATGAACACAGCGCACATCAAGTCAGCTCTCATGGCGCTGCAGAATAAATCGTTTCGACCAGTCCTTATGTCACCTGGGTACGCTTCTCTGAGAAGCCTTCGTATTCTTTACCCACCACAATCTGCCGCATACGCTCAAGCGCCTTGTAAATTTCAAAATAAGTCGTGTAAATCGGCGCAATTCCCAGGCGGATATTATCCGGTTCCCGGAAATCCGGGATGACCCGGGTGGCAGGCGGCCGCGATTCGATTAATGCCCGGTTGATGCGGTATCCTTCTTTATGGCGCAGTGAAACGTGCGAGCCGCGTTCACTACTCTCAATTGGAGATCCCAACTCGAAACCCAGCGGGTACAACCACTGTTCTGCCAGGTAGATCAGGTATTCGCACTGCCGGATGCTTTTGGCGCGCAGCCGCGCCATGCCTGCTTCCAATAACAAATCCACAGCCGGCTCGACAGCTATCATCGACAGCATTGGGGGAGTGCCAACTTTGAAACGAGCTATATCTGCTGCCGCTTGAAAATCAAGCTCGAAGGCGAAAGGAGACTGGCTGGAGAACCAACCCCACATCGGCTGCATCAGTTTATCCTGAAGGTCGCGGCGCACATAAAGGAACGCCGGTGATCCGGGGCCGCCGTTCAGGTACTTGTACGTACAACCTACCGCGAGGTCGACCCCCCAATCGTTTAATTCCACCGGCACCGCCCCCGCCGAGTGGCTCAAATCCCACAAGACCTGGGCTCCAGCCTCATGCGCCAGCCTGGTCACCTTGGCCGCGTCGTACAGGAAAGCGCTTTTAAAAACAACATGGGAAAGGGTCACCAATGCAGTATCCTCATCTATGCACTCCTGCACAGCATGCAATGGAACAGATACACCATCCGGGGATTGGATCAATTCCAGGCGGTGTTTATTTCCCAAGAGGTCGATGACGCCTTGCAGTATATACAGGTCAGATGGGAAATTCAGATTATCGCTCACAATTTTCGACCTGCCTGGATTTGCACGCAGGGCAGCGGCTGCCAGTTTAAACAAATTTATGGAGGTCGAATCTGCCACTAGCACCTCGTCCGCTCGCGCCCCGATCAGCCTGGCAATTTTTCTCCCCAGGGCGGTAGGCGTTTCCATCCAGCCCTCGTTCCACACCCGGATCAAACGCTCTCCCCATTCCAGTTCGACCGCTCTTGATAAGACCTGTACGGTGCGCCTGGGTAATCGCCCCAGAGAGTTACCGTCAAGATAAACCAGTTCCGGTTCTTCTATCAGGAACTCATCCCTGAAATTACTGAGTTCATCCTGGTTATCCATTTTTTGTGCATATTGAATATCCGTTGAATATCGGTCCATCTGGAGATTCTCCTAACTTCGCTTGTTATGTTTAAGAAACTTTGAATCTTTTTCTACCTGTTGCGAATAATCTCTCGACAGTTCTTATCATTAAAATACTCTTACCTTCAATCATTAAATTAAGATAAATTTTATGGTATTTATATGATATAATACGGGCATCTTGAAAGAGGAGCATCAATATGCTAGGTTCTTCACCAGTTTACTGCACAATGCCGGCCGTTGATATCCAGCGCGCCAAAGAATTCTATACCCAGAAATTGGGGCTCAAGTTTATCGAAATTCCAGGCGCAGATACTGGGGGCATGTTTGAAGCCGGAGACGGCACCCGAATTATTCTATATGAACGCGAAGCCAGCAAAGCTGAGCACACTGCGGCTACTTTTTCCGTCGATGATGTCGAAGTCATCGTGGATGGGCTGACCGCGCGCGGGGTCGTTTTTGAACAGTATGATCTGGATGAAATTAAAACAGACCAACGCGGCATTGCCGTGCTCGGGAATATAAAAGCAGCCTGGTTTTATGACAGCGAAGGCAATATTATCGGTATCATGTCTTAAGATTAGACAGGCAAAAATTTATTTTAGATTGGGGTCGATTTTCACCATCCAACCCCTTTTTTCATACTCCTTCCTAGAAGGCACCGGGATAAATAGACAGCCCGGTGTCTTTGTGTTAAGAGCTAGCGTTCTATCGAAACCAAGGATCCAAACGAATTGATGTTCAAGTCCCATTCAGTTCCTGGTTGCGCGCTCTGGTAAAGCGAAAAATCTGAGGTGGTATAAGAATAGTTCCCCTCACCGGTGCTGAAATAAATTACAAAAGTCTCATTTTGGGTGGAACCCAGGCGCTGCCCAGCTTCCAGAATCGGATCCGGCCACTCCGGCAAAGTACCGCTCCCGGAGGCTGATGCCAGGTCAACTTGGCGCCACTCCTGTACCGAATAGTCGCAGTAATCTTCATACACATAATACTGGCAGTCCTGCACGACCTCAGCATACCCGCTGCCCTCATCTACTGTGTACGGCGTCCCGCAAACTTCCTCGGAATTTGGGGCAGGTTCGTCTTGCACATATCGCACGTCCTGTCTGCAAGCGCCCAACTGCGCTTCCGATGGCACCTGGTCTATCCAGTCGCTGTAACTTACCGGCACGATGGCTTCGATCGGGATCGTGCGTTCCCAGACGACGCGCTGCACCTGTCCAGTTACAGTTTCAGTCCTTGCTGAAAGGAGCGCGAACCAGCCGATCGCGCCGCATAAGATTACCAGAGCAAGGATCCCCAAAATCAGAACCCATGGGCTTGAACGCTGCTTTTTTGAATCCGCCGCTGCGGCAGGCTGATGGAGGGGCTCCTTTTCTACGTGCATGCTTCCCCCGCATTGAGCGCATTCCATAGCTGTATCCGGATTCTTCGCGCCGCAGTGAGGACAATTAACCTGAGTTACCGGGCCAGTCTGGAAAGCTCCGATGACGCGCCCGGATTCCCGCTTTTGCCCTTCAACCAGGTCTCCGCCGCACTGCAAACAAATCTTTGTTCCGGCCGGATTGCGCGTACCGCAGTAAGTGCAGTGAATGTCCGGGCCAGCTGCAGCTTTCTTCTTTTTCTCTTCATCCGTGATCAAGACCTGCCGGTCCGCCTGTTCGAATTCTACATCTTCCGGCTGTGATCTGCCACATGAATTACAGTTTTTATCCGGTCCAGGATTGATCCCTCTACAATTAGGGCAGGTCCACTGCAGTTCGATGTGCCCCAATTCTTTTCGAGCCATAAACAACCTACCTCCGGTATTTTCCTTTAATTCTACCAGTTAGGTATCCTATTATATGTATTTTTGTTGAAACAGATTTTTGGGACTGGTAGATTTTTAATACAAAACGGCGGTCAATGACCGCCGCTCAGCTCCTCCATCATGAAAACTACAGTTCAACACCGCAGCTGGATATACGATTTCTCATGCGCGAAACCCGAAAGCCTTCAAATATTTTAGCTTGACCGCCGGTCGCTTGGAATTTTTAGCTTTGCATCAATAAATTCGCGGTGGGTCATTTTTAACATGTTGGCAATTAAGCGTATTTCTTCCGTTTCTTCATAGCTCACAAAGCTGTCGCCATCCGCCACCGCAAAAAGCACATCTAAAAATTTTATGCGCTCTTCTGCATCCGTGGCATCAAAGAAATCTCGCGCCGCAGTATAGATATCTGTGCGGCTTTCAACTTCTGTTACAGCCGCCTCCGCTACCAGGGCGGCTTCCACCCGCGTAACCCCCCATTTTTCTTCCAGGATATCAGCGATCGCATCGAATTCCGCTTCGCTCACTTCCCGGTCAACATAAGCTACCCGCGCCATCAATCCGCCGGCCAGGCTCAATTTGCGCAGTGTACCTTCGGGTACACTGATATCCTCCCCTTTCATTTTAAGTCGCTGGCTGACCAGATAAAAGACTTTGTTATTCATAAAATCATCCAGGTAGACTTCACGGTTGGGAGCGCTTGCCAGACTCTGCGAATGTCGATCCAAACTCCCGCGCACCAGCCTCGATAGCGGCTTAAAAAGACCTACATCTGCATTCCCGAGCATTGGTTTAAATTGTTCTACCAGCTCTCGCTCACGATCAGTAACTGAACCGTCCGCGCTGATCAATTCATCCAATGCGGAAAGGGCCAATTCTTTTTCTTCGGGTGTTGATATCTGATCCCGTAATGATTCCACTAACCTGAGGCGTTCGGCTTCTCCTACCGGTGTCTCAATATAGATATCCAGTTCAGACCAATCGCTGGCAGTCATGTCCGGCAGCCGAAACAGCAAATCTTTTAAACTGTTAATTTCATCTTGAGTGATCTCGCCATCCACCCAGGCTGCAGCAATCATCACTTTTGCAATGGCTTTGACGGTATCCTCTTTGGCCATTAAAGTTCTCCAAATTTTATAATTTAAGTAGTAATTTAAACGACAACGAATAGTACCATAAACCTCCTGCGCAATAATTTCAAATTATATTTCTTATGAATTATTTATGAAGAATTACTTTCCTTCTCAATCAGGTTAATCAAACCAGGCAGCTCGGAATCAACTGCCTGGTTTGGAAGGAGAAGAAATGTTGTAGAAAGAAAGTATTGTTCTTGTTTATTTATCTGACGCCTCTCGACTGGTCTTTCTTACTTTTTTCCTGAAATGCTTTTTGTTATAATAATAACAAAATGTGAAAGAGTTTATCGAATTCCGTTGTTCGGAGAGCGTAAAATTCTTTTTTGGAATAAATTTCTTTATTATAAAAAAATGTTAATTCTCGAAATCCAGTTTCAGATGATACAATGGAGTTATCCATCCAAGCAGTGTACCTTGAGCGCAAATAATTGAAAGTCCATCCAGATTTTCCAACCCCCAAATCAAATTTTCGAGGCTGTATCCGCATGATTATTGGCGTGCTGGCATATGCGCCATATCTCCCCCTCGGTTCTTCCCTGGTTTTGCAAAAGAAATCACTGAATCAAGCCGTCATTGGAAAAGAATATTGATTCTCCTAATAAATCAATTAGAATATATACTGGTGATTGAATAAATAAATCAGGGATGGAAAAGAACGATAAATTTTTTTCATAACGAATAAAGGAGGTGAACATACAAAACGAAATACTCAGAGGTAAATGAGGATTAGAAAAATAGAAGTTCAAATTGTAGAAAATATTTACTTTTAAAATGGAGGAGTTAAAAATGCTTACAAAAAGGTTATGGTATGCCTTGACCGTTCTTTTACTGATTGGATTGGTGGCATCTGCGTGCTCCCAACCGACAGAAGCGCCGACTGAAGCGCCTGAAGTAGAAGAACCCGCCCCGGTGGAAGAAGAAGAACCCATGGCAGAAGAACCCGCGGAAGAAGAGCCTATGGGTTCGGAGTTAGAAATTTACTCTTGGTGGGCAGGCGACGAAGGTCCAGCGCTCGAAGCTTTGATTGAGCTGTATAACGGTATGTACCCGGACGTTGAAGTCATCAACGCCACTGTCGCCGGCGGTTCTGGCACAGAAGCCAAAGCCGTACTCAAGACCCGCATGTTGGGCGGCGATCCCCCCGACACCTTCCAGGTACACGCCGGGCAGGAACTAATCGGCACCTGGGTAGTAGCTGACCGAATGGAAGACCTGACTTCCCTCTACGAAGAAGAGGGTTGGATGGACAAGTTCCCCGAAGGTTTAATGGACCTGCTGAGCACTTCCGATGGCATCTGGTCAGTCCCGGTGAATATCCACCGTTCAAATGTGCTCTGGTACATCCCCGATAATCTGGAAGAATGGGGTGTTGAAGCCCCCGAAACCTGGGACGATTTTCTTGCAATTTGCCCCACCCTGCAGGATCAGGGTGTGGTCCCATTGTCACTTGGTGTCAACTGGACCCACAATCACCTGTGGGAAGCCGTTGCCCTATCCGAACTTGGTCCAGAAGGTTGGAATGCGCTCTGGACCGGTGAAAAGCAATTTACAGATCCGGACGTTGTAGCCACATGGGACCTGTTCGGCAAGATCCTCGACTGCACCAACGAGGACGCCACCTCACTCTCCTGGCAGCAAGCCACGGATATGGTTCTCAGCGGCGATGCGGCTTTCAATGAGATGGGTGACTGGGCCATGACCTACTTCACAGTGATCAACGGCCTCGAACCGGGTGTAGATTACGCCTGGTCGCCTGCACCTGGCACTGATGGTGTCTTCATGGC
>Ga0180437_10002660_pt1 | contig 27981 bp, 37 predicted proteins | sample SS_ome_4_FD_132410 | JGI IMG/M metagenome (GOLD analysis project Ga0180437, IMG submission 132410) | Hypersaline lake sediment archaeal communities from the Salton Sea, California, USA - SS_3_D_1 metaG | ecosystem: Environmental > Aquatic > Non-marine Saline and Alkaline > Hypersaline >...
CATGCGCTCCCTCTGCTCTCGTGAGTGGCTCGGCGTCTCTACGATGTCCCATGGGAACTCGTAGTCGCGCGGCTTCGGCTCGAACACGTAGGCCACGTCATGCCCTGCGGCGCCCAGGCGTTCGAGCTGCTCGGGCAACGGCGCGTTCGCTGGCAGCTTGCGCAGCGCGCGGTCGAGCTCTGGTGTGACTTCGACCCACTCGGCGAGCGTCTGCGTCATCCACCCGCGGGTCTGCAGGATGTTGGGCATGAACACCAGCGCCCCGAAGTCGTCTCGAGTCGCGCGCAGCTCCTTGGAGAAGCCGTCAAGCCGCGCGTGCATCTCGAGATCGTAGTGCGGCGCGTCCCACTGCAGTGGCGTATGGGCAGACACCTGGTTTGGGATGAATGGGATCGACCAGCCGCCGGCGCTATGGCGAGCCCTGATTGCGCGCACATCGTCCGCGAAGCCGTCGAAGTCGGAGGAGAGCTCGCCAGGGAGGCCGAACTGGTAGACAGTCCGTAGCCGCCGCTGCGCGGACAGCACCAGATCGAGGACGCTGTGCAGCCGCTCGCGGCTTATCGGCTTGCCCACAGCGCGCCGCACGTCCTCGTGCATGCCCTCGATCCCGAACAGGAACGAGGTCTTCTGCTTTTCGACGAGCTCAGGTGTGACCGCAGCGAGCGCGTTGCTGCCGCGGGTGTTGCTGACGCCGTAGCGCTCAAGCATCTCCTGCAGCTCATCGCAATAGCTGACGTCGGCAGTGCTGTTTGACAGCAGCATGACGCCCTTTCGCCCGCTGCCGGCCGCCCGGCGGATGTGCTCCTCGATCCTGTCCTGGTCGGCCTCGGCGTAGCCGCGCCGCCAGCCAGTGACACAGAACACGCAGCGGTGCTTGCAGCCGGTCGCGAGCACGACCTTGCCGGGCATGAACGGCTCCGGCATCGGCTCGCGCTCCTGGTAGACGACCTGGCCAGGGTTGCGGCAGTTGAGCATCCCTGGCAGGTCGCGGTCGCCGGCCAGGATGGCCTCGAAGTCGGCCCACGCGTCGCCGACGTAGAGGTAGTCGAGCGCCCAGGCCACCGAGAGCGGGGTGGCCGTGGCGTTGCCGCCGGCGATCCACTCGGCCGATCCCTTGCGCTTGTGCAGCTTGGCGAGCTCAAAGAAGTCGCGCCAGCTGTGGAGGGTGAAAAAGACGGTGGCCAGCCCGTCGAGCGCCATGGGGTCGCTGACGATTGGCAGCCCGTGCTTTCCGGCGAAGTGCTGTGTTGCGAGCGGCGTCTTGCGCCCTCGCGACAGGTCGTAGAACGCCACCCTGTCGTAGCCGCTGAGCGGCAGCATGCATTGTCTTGCGATCATTGGTCCTCCGTTGTTGGCTATCGGTCACAACATCGCGCCCTAATGGCGCAGCCGGCGCGCCTTTCCTCCGTCGCTGTCCGGCTTCCACAGCCAGCCGCGCCACCACCATGCGAAGTCGACCAGCTCCCACGCCGCGAGGCACGCTAGCGGCGCCCATACCCACGCGGCCAGCGCGTAGACGAACACCAGCGAGTTGGCCTTCACAGCTGGCGCGACGGCCACCGTGTAGTCGTCACCGCCCTCGCGCATCATGCGCCCGAAGTACCAGCGGCCATCGAAGCGGTGCGGCCACGGCCGAAACTCGGTCACCCTGCCGCCGGTCGCCCACGTCGCGACTGCGTGCGACAGCTCGTGCAGGAGCAGCGTCAGCGGCGCTCCGAGCACGCCGAGAAGCAAGAGCGGCAGCCAGCTCATAGCAGCGCCTGCAGCAGCAGCAGCAGCCAGACGGCCCAGATGCCGACGGTGGTGGCCATCAGCCACGGGTGCAGGCGCTGGTCGCCCCTGTCCCTGCGGTCAAAGATGCTCATTCGTCCTCCTCCTGTGCGCCCGCGACGGGCACCCATGGGGTGCAGCGCCAGCCCTGTCCGCTGCCGCGGCAGCGTCGCGTCGCGACGATGGTGCACACGCCGTCGCCGTCGTCGCGGCAGAGCTCTTCCGGCGGCCGGTTTGCATGCTTGCGCGCTGCCAGGTAGGTGAACAGCGCGAGCCCGACAGCGAGCAGCACCGCGACCAGCAGGGCGGTGCGATTGGCGCGGCGGCGGACTTCCGGAGTAATGAGGCGGTTGCTCACTGCGCGTCCTCCATCTCCCTCCGCTTCCGCCGCAACATTGCGACGACGCGTCGCCTGCCCTTGTGCGTGCCAGCCCATGCGGGCGAGAAGTGGCGCAGCAGCTCGTCGACCTGCCGCATGGTGCGTACCTTGCGGAGCGCGTCCTTCATCGTTCGTGGTCTCATTCGTGTGTCTCCAGCTGCTTGGTGAACCACCGACGCATCCACGCCCGCGGCCAGCAGAAGCCGTAGACGCGCCAGAGTGTGTTGACGGCCTGCTCTGCGGCGGCCGGTCGCTTGTCGAACTCGCGGACGTCCGGGCACAGCAAGTCGCCGTTGTCGACGAAACCGCGCGGGACGTAGTGCCTGATCTGGTGAAGGTACGCCACCCGCTCGCAGCGCCAGCGGTACCACGCAAACCCGAGCGGCAGCGGCAGACCGAGCAGGTAGAGCAGGCTGTGCAGGTGCCACAGCCGGCGGAACTGCTCGACATGGTGCAGCTCGTGCTCGACGAACTGGCGGTGCTGCTCGAGGTATGCGGTGAACTCACGCGTGCGCATGGCATGCGCGAACACACCGGTGCGCTCATTCCCGACCGTCCACCATCCAACGGCACTCGGCCCCGTCGTCGGGTAGTAGACCGTCCGCCCGACGGTCGTCCACGCGCGCCGCAGGAAGTCGTACCCGAACAGCCCTAGCAGCCACGCGATCGCACGCATGAGCAGGCTGCGATCCTTGCGCACGAAACGCACCCGATGCTTGCGGCAGTAGGCAGAGAGGTCCATGCCTGGGGTGTTCATGGCAGCTCCTCGAGCCCCTCAGCGGGGCATCCGTCTTCGTGGCCGGCGACGGCCGGTGCCTCGAATCCGCAGACAGGACAGAAGTGCCACGGCAGCGCGCCGCGCTTCAGCAGCGGCAGGATGTCACCTGTCCGCGCGGCCTCGGCAATCAGCCTCTTTCTCATCCACTCCGGCTCCGTGTAGTAGCCGGCGGGGTCGTCGACCTTGCGCAGCAGGTACCAGCCGGTGCACGACAGCGCGACTGAGGCAGCAGTCAGGCTCGCGAGCGACGGCTTGCCACCCTGCTCCCATCTCGCGACGGCCGCGGCGGAGACGCCGGCCCGGTCCGCCAGGTCGTCGAGGGTGAGGCCGAGCATCCTGCGCCGTTCGCGCATGCGCCGGCCGCACGCCTTGTCCCATGCTTGCTCGATCATGGCAGCGAGTCCTTCAAGCTCTGAAGCGACGTGCTGAAGCCTGCCGCTCGCTTGTGGCCGCCGCCGCCGTAGAGCTGCGCGATCGTGCCGACGTCCGCGCCGCCTTCGACGCTGCGCAGCGACCACTTGACGGTGCCGTCGCGGCGGACATACCAGACAGCCGCGAGCGCCTCGCCCTCGGCGAGCGCGTTGCCGACCTCCGATATGAGCGCGGGCGTGTTGACGATGGGCACCTCGGCGAACGCGCCGCGCAGGTCGACGAGAAACCCGTCGTGGGCCACCGATCGGTGCGGTGTTACGCGCGGCAGCTGCCCGCGGTAGGCGCCACGGCACAACGTCTCGACCTGTTGCCGCTGGTATCGCAGGATCGCGTCGCCAGCCTCTACTACCAGCGGAGGCGCCGGCAGATCGCCGAACATCTCTGGACCGAATGGCAGCGATCCGAGGTAAGCGTTGATGGACCTTGAACGCGGCAGCTTCCAGCGCCAAAGGTCGCGGTCCTCCACGTAGTCGACCCACCACGGCGGACGCTTGTCAGGGAACAAGGTGCGCCAGGTCAGACCGCAGCCGGCGTGGTCCATGTCGAACACCACGCGCCGGCGGTGCTCGACGTGCCGGCGCGCGATGTCGAACGCCTTCTCGTCGCAGGGCTCGCCTGGGTAGGCCAGCGCCCACAGCCTGTCGCGGCCCGTTTTGTGATGGTCGACGACAAGCAGCCATTCGGCCACAGCCGCAAGGAGCTGGAGCTGTGCGGCCTCGTAGGAGAAGTCGACGACGTAGACCAGCCGGCCGGCAGCGAGCTCGAGGGGAGGCTCCTCGCCGTAGCTGACGGGCACGCATTCGACGTCCGGGTGCACCTGCTGCACGATCCAGGCGCTGCAGGCGCCGTCGGCGTCGTTGTGGTAGAGGCAGAGTGGAGCGGCCATCAGAACGCAGCCTCCGGTTCGTGGTCGGTGCAATAGGTCGCGCTGCCGGCGCCGGACAGAGTGCAGCCGTAGAGCTTGCGGCAGGTGCCGCAGACATAGCGGCGCTTGTTATCGAGCTGTCTCATTAGCGCGCCCGTAGCGCGCTTCGCCCGTTCTGCCGCAAACTTCCACCTGTCGAGAGCGGCGGCAGCCTTCCCGTGGTCGCGCGGCTGCACATTGACCGTCAGCCGCGTGGAGCGCATGGCATAGGGGTGGCCGTCCGCTGGTTCGTGGTCACCGACCTGTTGCTGCGGCCCGAACTCGTCGGCCGACTGGTAGCAAGGCAGCACGCGATTCGGGTACCGTGGAGCGTTGCCGCATGCTCGCAGCAAGACGCAGGCAGCGCACGTTCCCGGCGGCCTACGCTGGATCGTGCCCTGCTTGCGCAGGCTGATCCGCTGCATCTCATACGAGACCAGGTAGCCGCGCGCGACGTCTGACGACAGTCCGTCGAACCGCCCGTCGCACAACGGACAGCTTGTGTGCTCGTAGCGCGACCACGAGCCGCAGATCGGGCACGGCTCAGGCAGGTGCGGCTCGTCCGTCGCCGCGCTGTCCCAGTACGGATGACGCCTACCCGTTGCCATCGTCGCCCCCTGGATTCGCCACAGCGGCGGAGCTTTCGACCTGTGTGCCCTCGCAGGCGTCAGGCGCGACCGTCGGGCCGTCCGTAGTCTGCGAGGCAGTGGGGAGCGATTCTGACGGCTTCTCGTGGCAGCAGCACCGAGGAGCTAGCTGGCCGCCGATCGGCTTGCTGCAGACGTTGCACCGGACTGGCGGGGTGGCGCCCTGCTCGAAGCTGCCAACCTCTACGTCGGCAAGCAGCCTTGCGGCGGCCCAGCGCACGAAGTCCGCGCGCTGGTCGCGCGCCATGCGCTCGAAGTGACGCCGCGCCATCTGCAGCTCGCGCTTGCGCTGCTGCTCTAGCAGCTCCAGCGCGGCCGCAACGAGGTCGCCATCAGGATCGGGGGCCGCATCCAGCAGCTTGACGTGTCCACCGTTGGTGGTCACCCAACCGCGGCGCATGCACGCGCGCAGCGTGTTTGCGTTGTAGAGCATTGCCTGTGTGTTTCCGGCTGCCACGTTGGCCAGTAGCCGGCGCTGTGCGCCTGTTGGCGCTGTGTCCGTCATGCTTGGATCTCCTCTGGGCCGCCGCTAGCGACCGGCTGGATCGTGACGCTGTGCGCCGTGTCGCGCGTCACCTGCGTCAGATCGTCAAGTAGCTCTTCGAGCGCGCCGCCATCGAGACCGACGGCCGCCTTTGCCACCACACCGGCAGCAGCCGCTAGGACGGTTGCGGCGAAGTAAGCGCCATCGAGAGCGATGGCGCGGGCTGCGACGCCCGCCGCGACGTGGAGGATCGCGGCGGCAGTGTCGTCCTGCTCGTCAGCCATTGGCAGCCTCCCTCTGTGCTGAGCGCCACCGCGCGTCGAACGCGCGGGCCAGCGCTCCTGCGTCGACGCCGATGTGATCGGCGATCGCGACTACCGCCCAAGCTGGTGGGCAGGTCGCGCCGGCGAACCAGTTGTACGCGGTCCGCAGCGAGACGGCCGATCCGACGGCAGCCTCGATCACCGCCACCTTTGGCAGGTCGACGGTTACGGACGGCCAGACCAGATCGCGGGCCGCGGAGGCGAGCGCAGACACCGCCGATGCGGCGTCTGCGCCGTCCTCTGTTGCGCGCTCGAGCGCCCCCAGCGCGACGGACAGCGAGCCGCGCGCGATGTCGCCGGCGTCGTCTGTGGCCGCGATGATGCCCTGCTCGGCGATCTGGAGTCGCGCCTTGAGCCTGGCAAGCGCCTCTGTGGCGGACTGCTTGGTGTCGTCAAGTCGGTCGGTCATGGTGCGGTCTCCGTTGGCTGCGGTCGCGCCCATGGTGGTGAGCATGGCCGATGCTGCAGAAACTTGCAACACCTCTTTGCACTTTTTTTCAGCAAGTAGCACACATCAGCACTCTGTGCGGACAAGAGCGCCCAGTCACTCGGCCGGCCGCGCCCTACTGCGGGACGCGGCCGGCCGGCAGACGATCGTAGAGCTGCTACGGCAGCGCGCACCGGACGAACTCCGCGTCGTGCTCGTCGCGCCAGTTGCCGCTGGGCACCAACGGCGATCGAGCGACCTGGCCACTGGCCCGGCTGTCGTCGTCGACCAGGTAGGCCTGCGCCGCCTCGCCGTCGTGCAGCCGGATCCACTGCCGGCGGTAGAACGTCGGGTGCCCTTCGAGTCTGTCAAGCCGGGCCAGCGTCTGCTCGTCGACCTCGTAGAGCTCGCCCTCGACGCGTCCGGCGCCTTCGCGACGGACGGCCGCCGGGAAGGCGCCGAGGCTGTGCAGCGCGAACCCATAGGCAGTGCGGGCGGCCTTGAGGTAGCGCGCGTCAGAGAGGCACCCGTTGTTGCTGAGGCCGCGCATCAGCGACCCGTACACGAACACCTTGGTGCGCTTCATCGTCTTGCTCCTTGCGGGCTTGGTGCGCGTCCGGCGAACGGCAGCGGCCAGCGGTGCCTCGTCCAACCCCCACTGACGGTACGCGTTCCAGATCGTGCTGAGGTAATCGGTGGACGGCGCCGCCAGCTGCGACGGTCGCCGAACGTAGACGTAGGCCACGACGTTCGTGCCGTCGTCGTGGTGGACGCGCATCGGGCGCCGACGGTAGACCCGCGGGTGCCCTTCGCAGGCGTCGAGGCGTCGCAGGCAGGCCGGCGACAGCCTCCAGACGACCCCTTCCACCCAGCCGTCGTCGTGCCGTTCGACCGTCGCGACGCCGCCGCCCCACGTGGACGAGCGGCCGGCGAACTGGAGCTGCCAGTCGCGCAACGTCGCGTGCCCAACGACGCGGGCGCCGGGACAGCGGCGCAGCATCTGATCGACCGAGAGGTTGGAGCCGTAGGCGAAGTATAGGTGACCTTGGTGATGCATTGTCCTTCCTCCATGGGTTGCGCCGCCGCCAGCTGGCGGCGGCTTGGGTTTGCTACGCGGCGGCCTGCTCGCGGGCGGCCCGCTCGCTGTCGTTCAGCTTGAAAGAGCTGGTCGGCCCTTCCAGGTGCGCGGTGAGGTGAAGGCGCGCGGTCTTGAACTCGTCGCCGACCAGCCCGAGGCCCTTCAGATAGACGTAGAATTGCGCCTTCGTGGCGTTCGAGTACCTGGCCCGGCGGGCGCTGCGGGCGCAGCGGCTGTTGATCGCCTTCGCAGCGATGGCCATGACAAACTGAACATACGCCTTGACCTTGCCGGCGTGGAGCGTCGCGTCGAACCAGCGGAACTCTACGGTGCCGCGGAACCAGACGTTGTGGAGGTTGAGGCCGTGGTAGCGGCTGCCGTCGTAGTGACGCGGGCTGTGGTTGCGGTAGCCGTACCAAGCAGTGTTGAGCGCGTCGCGGTCAAGGCTGGACAGCGACTCGATGCGCGTCAGGAACGCGTCATCGATCTGCTGGCACCAAGTCCCCGCGCGGCTGGCGCTGATGTTGAGCGCGTCGTAGATCAGCTCTTCCTGCTTGGCAACCTGCTTGACCAGGTTCCGGATCGCCTTGCCGCTGAGCGCGTCGGCGCCGATGTGGATGTGGATGCCGCAGGAGCTGTTGACGCGGGCGCCGCAGCGGCGAACCGCGCGGACAACTTCCTGCATCATGGGGATGTCGTCGTAGCGCAGGATCGGGCTGACGACCTCTGCGGCGCGGTAGCCGGCGGCGCGGCCGCTGTTGTCGCGGATGCTGCTGTCCGCCATGACCTTCCACTGACGGCCGTCAGAGGCGGTGACGATCCGCGTGTCGTAGCAGACCGGGTAGTGCTGGTGGTGAATGCTGCCGCCGACGACGCTGGCGACCGCTTCCGCAACAACGTCGCGGGTCTGGCCAAAGGTCTCAATCTCAATGCCGAACGTGAGCTGCTGCATCATGTTGAACTGACGGGCTACGTTGCGCTGAAACTTGCTGACCATGTTGTTTGCTCCGTTGGTTTCGGTTGCGACCATGAGAGGACTATAGCCGCCCCACCGAGCAGGTCAACGGTTTCTTGCAATTTTTTTCAATCTTTTTCGCTGGATCGCATAGAGCAAGGGTGCGCGGCTGCACTTTTGTGCGCCGACGTCGCCCAGGCGGCCCGTCGTGCGCGTCTCTCACGGATCGTGGACAACGGCCGCCGTGCTCTCAGCCGTCACTCCGCGCTGGTGTCACGCCGCTGGGTGACACCCGGCGCGCACCCACTCTGCAACTGCCTCCAGCAGCGGCGGCAGCGTCCGCGACTCCGCGCGGTAGACGACGCGGCGCAGCGATCGGACCGTCGCCCTCCACGTCTGCCGCTCCACGATCAGGGTGATCCGCAGGTCGCGGTGGCAAAGCGCCTCGGCCAGCTCGCGCGTGTTCCATGTCGCAGGAGCGGGCTCGCAGACGAACGGACGTGGCCGGTCACTCACTGGTCGAGCCGCCGCGGTTCAGGACGCCTCGGCCCTTCTCCGTCAGCGACCACCTCGCGTCGTTGTTCTCGACGTAGCCGTCGATCTTCAGCCGCCGCAACGTGGTGTGCACTGTGTTCACCTTGACTGCCGCCAGTCGCGCTACCTCGGCAGCACGGAACGGACCGCCTCGCTCCATCGCGCGGAGGAGCTGCAGCCGCACATGGGTGATCCGCACGGAGCCGCCAGCTGTCGCGCCGACGCCGGAGATCGCGAGGTTGCAGAGCTGCTCTACCACTTCCGGCTGCAGCCGCAGGCGCAGATCTGCCCATGCCTCCAGCACGATCGCATCACTCCTGACCTCCGCGGCGGTTGCCCCGCAGCGTTCGCAGTCCTCTCGGCCCTCGACAGCGTGCCCCCTTGCGGCGCAGTTGGCGTCTGGCACGAGGTTGAACTCGCGAGCTCGACGCGCTAGCGCTGCCGTCTCGTAGAGCCACTGTTTCGTCAGCTTCATCGTTCCCTCCCTCGAAGCTACGAGGAAAGGCTACTGACACTGACAAAGGGTGTCTACTTATCCGCTCTCCAGGTAGTCGTCGAGCGCCTGCAGGACTGCCCGGAGCAAGACCTCGGCCACCCATAGCGCCTTGACCAGATCGTCGTGCTTGGCGGTACCTAGCCCGTGCATCTCTGCCACCAGCAGGTCGACCAGCCGGCGCGTGTCCGGGTCGTCGGAGGAGTACGGCAACACCCACAGCCCGCGTTCGTACTGCGCCGCGAGCGACGGGACGCCGCGAAACGGATCGTCTACCTGGCGGCCCGTCCAGTGAGCCACGATAGGCACGTTCGCCGCGCGCTGCGCGTCGATCCTCTGCAGCTCGCCGGCGCTGTTGCGCTCCATTGCGACGCCGCAGCACCAGCCGTTCTGCACGTAGTCCATCAAGCCAAGGTCGTAGGCTGCCGCCGGCGGCGCGAACACCCGATACTCACGGGCCACGTTGCGCGCCTTCGCGAGCGGCGTCGCGCCGCGCTCTCTGAAGATCCCCAGCAGGTAGCGATCGCGGGTCTTGATGTCGGCCGCGATCGTGATGCCGGCGGCATAGGAGGTGTCACCCCGCGTTGCCTGAGCTTCGTCGTAGGTGAACGCCGGATCCCAGCCCTGGACGATCAGCAGGTTCTCCGGCCACCCTCCGTTGGGTAGGCGCGTATCGCCGACGTACAGCGCGAGGTGCTGGCCGCGACGCTTGGCGGCCTCGAGCCACGACAGCTTGAAGGGGCTCGTCTCGTCGTCGGTCACCTCGGCTTGGTACTCGCGGGCAAAGTTCGTCTCGCCCATCGCCGCTCGCTCCGTCAGCAGCAGCTCGATCGGGCGCTCCTCCGGCCACAGCACGTCGACGTCTCCCTCGATCTTCCAGCCCTTCAGGCGCCGCCGGCCGTGCTCGTCCTCCTCGTATTCGGGCTCGTGCTTGTCCGGCCACTTGCGGACCGCCTTCTCTACCAGCTGCGACCACGCCGGGTTCGCCATGGCGTGTGACGCCAGGTCGTCGTGGTGCTTCCGCGTCATGATCAGCACCAGCAGGCCGCCTGGCGCGAGCATCGGTAGCACGGTGGCGTCGAGCCACGTCTTACGCTGCCGGCGCATGGTCGCGCTACGCACCGACTCGTAGGTGTCCGGGTCGTCGATCACGATCACATCGAAGTGGCCGCCGGTGATCGCGCCGCCGATGCCGACCGCCTCGAGCGTGGGGTCGACCAGGTTCATCGGCCGCAGCACCTGCACGACGGACTCTCCCCACTTCGTCCGCAGCACAGAGTCGGAGCCGCGCGGCGGCAGGAACGGGCCGAACCCTTCTGCAGGATCGCAGCACCAATCGCGCTGCACCTGCTCGCTCATGAGGATGCCCTTGATCCTGCCGAGCCTCTTCTGCGCGACGGCCAGCGACTCTCCGACGTAGAGGATGCGGCTCGACCGGTCGGCCGCGACGGTCAGCGAGCAGAAGGAGCAGACGCCCTCCGTCTTGCCATGGTCGCGCGGTTCGACGATCACGAGTCGCCGTTTCTCTGGGCGCCCGGCCGCCAGGGTGGCACGAGCGGCGCCGTACTCGTTCGACAGGCGCTCGAGCATTCGCTCGCGGTGCTCCGCCCACCTCATTCCGCAGTAGAACGAGTCCCAGAACACAGGCGAACGCAGCGACAGCTCGCGCCTCAGCCTCGGAGAGGCGTTCAGTGACTCAAGCGCATCAGGTCGCTTGCGCTTTCGTCGGCGCAGCGCTCTGGTCGCGCTATGGGGCTGCACGATCGATCCGGTTGCCCACCGCTTCCAGCATCCGCACAGCCTTTTCGAGCCGCTCCGCCACGCGCTCGAATCGGTCGACGCGGGCAGACAGCGCGGCGTGCTTCTGTTCGCCCACACGGACGTCTCCACGCAGCACGGCGCGTTCATCGATCGCGGTCTTGCTGAGCTGCTTGAGCTCCAGCACGTCGTCCTCGACGCGGCCGATCGTTGCGCTGGTTGCGCCGAACGCTGCGGCCGCGGTGATCACGATCAGCGCCCAGGCGACAACGGCCGGGATGTTGCGCTTGAGCCAGCCGCCGTTTGTCACGCCGTCTGCTGCTGTCATTCGCCGTTCTCCTTTCTGCGCTTGGTGCTGGTGGCGACGGGTTCCGCTTCCAGGGTGAGTGCTGGTCTTCCTGACTGCAACTGAGCCAGCGACCGACCAAGCATTTCTACCGCCTCGGCGCTCAGGCCGAGCGCTGACAGCGTTTGCGGCTGGTCGTCGTCGTAGGGATTCTCTCCGCGGCTGTGCATGTGCTCGATCTGACCGCGGAGCAGAACCTGGTCGGTCTGGCTCCAGCGTTCCGGATGCTTGCGCTTGAGGTACTCGAGCGCAGAGCGCCAGTCCTGCTCCCACGCTCGGCGCAGGCAGGCGACGGCCGCGACCTCCGCCTCGGCCTGCGCCCGCTCGACAGCATCGGCAAAGCGCCTATAACGGTCGCCGTGGATGAAGATCTGGTGCGCGATCTCCGGCCGCGTCCGGTGTCCATTCAGCTCCACATCCTCGTCCTGCGCGATCTCCTTCAGCTCCTTCCGTGAGCATTTCCTGAGCTCCTCAAGGTCGGGAGCAGCCCTGCCGCGCTTCATCCAGCGGTAGAACTGCCGAGGAGCCACCCCAGCGTACCTCGCAGCCACGTGGTCGTAGGCACCCATCGCGATCGCGCTCACGATCTTGTGCTGCACGTCGTCAGTCAGTTTCGGTCGACTCATCGCGCGCCCTCATTCGCCTTCCGCGATCATGCCCACTGGCTACGCGGCGGTGCAAACGAAGGGTCGAGCGCTCGCTTGCTCACGGAGCACCGCACGCGAGTCCAGGGAAAGTCGCCGGTGCCGTCGACGACGCCGCGGCCGGCGATCTTCTCTGCAAGCGCGCAGGCGTCTGCTACCGGCATCTTGTCCACCCTCGAGCGCGCGCTGAGCCACTCGTCGATCGTGTCCGGCCCGCAGCGGAAGGCGATCGCGTTCCACAGCCGCTTGCCGGGGTGCCCGGCCTTGAACACTCGGAACCGGCCTGACTGCCGCATCAGCGCGGCCGCGGCCACGTATGGCTCGAACGGCCGCAGCTGGCTCACATCCCACCGCGCCATCGGCGTGTGCGGGTTGGGCTCGAAGTAGGTGAACTTGAGGTACACCCAAGGCTGGCGCACCGTCTCCGTCGGCAGGCACTCGGCCAGCGGCAGGAACGCCTCCTCGTCGGGCGGGTCGTCCGGGAAACCGACGATGTAGAAGAGCTGGAGCACCCTGTTGATGCGCCTGCTCTTGAGGATCGCGGCAGCGATGTCCTCGTCCGCGATCGGCTTCTTGAACGCGCGCCGCCGCTCGGCCGTCAGGCCCTCGATCCCGCAGCGGATCACCATCGGCCAGTCGTCGCGCTCCACTGCGAGAAAGCGCTTCAGGGTGGTTGAGCCTGCCTGCGTTCCGAGGCCGTCGTCGTTGGTCACGAAATAGATCCCGCCACCACCCTTGATCGAGCGCTTCGCGGCGGCCTGCATCTTGCGCACCCAGCGAGGATCCTCCGACTGCCAAGGCTGCACCCACGACGTCATGCAGAACGAGCACTTGCGCCTGCAGCCGCGGCCGGCCAGCGCGTAGAAGTTGTGCTTGTCGAGCTGGATCGCCGGAAGCCGGCCCCATGGCACGCGGTAGTCGGGCACCACCTCGCGCAGTGGGTCTGCCTTGCTGAGCACGTTGGGTGCCTCGTCGAACGCTCCGCGCCAGCTAGCGCCACGCCCGGCGGCGTCGGCAAGCAGGTGGTAACCTTCGCCCACGCACACATAATCCGCCCAGGCAAGCAGGCTAGCGCCCGCGTAGGCTGCATGGCCGCCGGCAACGAGCGGCACGCGCAGCTTGTCGGCCAGTTTGCGCGCGCGGCGCAGCGTCGACAGCTCGCGAACGCTGCTGCAGGTACAGAGGATCACCGTCGCGTCGGCCGCGTCGACCTCCTTTGCGCCGTGCTTGGTCAGCCAGTGGGTGACCAGCCGCGTCGTGTAGGCCGTCAGCTGGCTCTTTGCTGCTACCCAGTGGAACCTCACGGGTCGATCCCCAGCTTCTGCAGCACCATCTCGCACACCCACGCGGCGCCTTCGCCGTCGTTGTCGTCCTGCCAGCGCTCAGACATTGCCTCGGAGACGCGGTTCGCTAGCTCACGGTCGACCTTGGACACCCATGGGCCGAGGATCACGACGTCTGTAGAGCAGTCGCCGCGGCTCATCCGCGTCTTACTGCGGTCGACCAGTAGATCTGGGTTGCTCTGCAGCAGCATGTCAGGCGAGGTGAACTCGATCGCTAGCTCGTCGAACCGCAGCGAATCGAACAGCTCCTCGTTCGCCGCGCGCTGCTCCTCCAGCAGATCCTCGAGGCCGGCGGTGAAGGTTCCGCTGATTGCCTGCGAGTTCAGTGCGATGTTGAGCGCCTTTTCCTCGTCCTCGTCTACGTCGACAACGATCACGTCGGTGGACGTCGCGCCCTGATCCATCAGCCAGCGCAGGCGCTGGTGTCCACCAACGACGTTGCCTGTGCGGTCGTTCACGACTACCGGCTGCACCAGCCCGAACCGATCCAGCGACGCGTGCAGGCCGGCCCGCTCCTCGCTGCTCATCTGCCGCGGGTTGTATACGGCCGCGCGGAAGTCCGCGAGGGCGCGCCGCACGGTCTGCGCCGCCACATGCTTCTCGTCCATTGTCCTCCCCTTTCGCTCTGCTACGGGTCGACCGCCGCGACGATCGCGAGGGCGAGCCCGCCGACTCCGACGATTGCCGCCGGTGTCACGATCTCTACCTTGTCGTGCTGCAGCGCCGCAACGGTTCCGCCGAACAGCGCGATGGCCGTGCCGGCGACGATCGCCGCGATCCTCCAGGTGTCGTCGACCGGCGGTGGGGTGGCTATCACCTTCTCGAGCGTGGTTACCTGGCGGTCGCACGCCGCGAGCTCCCTCTGGTGCAGGTCGCTGTCCGTCTCGCGGTCGCGCTTCTCGCGCTTCAGGTCAGCCTCGCAGATCGGCAAGTCTTTCGCATGTGACCGGAACCATTGCAGAACCAGCGAGCGCGGGCAGCTCCATCGGTCCCCAGGCACCGCCTTGCACTCCTGTTCGCTGGGCTCTGCCGCCGATGCGGTCGCCGCGACCAACGCGACGGCCACCCCACACATCACTCTTGCGAGCGGATCCATGCGTTGACCTCCTCCAGCTCCGCGTCAGGGTCGCCAACTGCTGCGTCGAGCCGTTCGCCCACCTTTGTTGGCGCCTCTACCTCTGCGGCGTGCTCCGCTTCCGTCGCGGCGCGCTCTTCCTCGGCCTTCTCCTCTGCCGCGTCCACCTCTACCTGGCGGCCATGCCTCGCCTCGAGCGCCTTCGCGCGCGCCTTCGCTAGGGCCTCCTGTAGCTTGCGCTGTGCGCGCTCCGCTCGAAGCATCGCGGCCAGGACAGCGGCCGCAGCCAGGAGCACACCGATCGCGACCAGCGCGACCCACAGCGCGTTGCGCTTGAGCCAGCTCCAGGCCTTGCTCACTTGTCGTCCTTGTCGCCGTTGCCGTTGCCGTTGCCGATCCGTCGCTTCAGCCACCCGAGCAACAGGTCGCTCGCCTTGTCGCCGACGGTCCGGAGCACCTTCATTGCCACCCCGTTGAGCGCTCCAGCGAAGGCGCCGAGCAGCAGCCCGCGCCACCACAGCAGCTGGTCGTGCATGACGCCGGCGAACACGCCGAGCGCGGCGCCGCCGAAGATCGACACGCTCCAGATCACGAGCGGGTACCACGGGAACTGCTTGGTGATGCGCCCCATCACGGTGCGTTCCGTCGCTGTCTTTGGCGGCTTGCGCTTCAGCCGCGACACGGCCGTCACCTTGATCACCTCGACGAGGCTCCATGTGATGCCGCCGATGATCAGAAAGCCCATGATCGCCGCGAACCATGGGAACGCCGCAGCGTCTGACGCCACGCTGTCGATCACCGTCTGTGCGCCACCCTCTAGCGACTCCTCGACACCTTCCACCGCCGCCTCCTCGTTCCGAAGTGCTGCAGAAGGGTACGCACTGCGCGGCTTTGCGGGCAAACCGTTTCGTGCGGTGAGCCCTGGGTGCTACCCTCGCGCGACCACCGACAACGGAGGACCCATGATCGCGACAATGATCGCGGCCGCGCTGCTGGCCGCCACCCCGCAGGCCGAGCACCCGCTCGTCCGGCAGGCGATCACCGACTGCCCGCTCAACCGCCGTCCAAGCGAGGCGCAGCAGGCAATGGTGGAGGAGCTGTTTCGCATCGAGCTTGACGCCGGCGTCCCTGACGTCGCGCGCGGGCTGCTGGCTGCTGCTGCGTGCAGGGAGTCTGCCTACCGCAAGCGGCCCGGCTGTGGCGACGCCGGCCGCAGCTGCGGCGTGTTTCAGTTTGGCGGCTGGGCAATCCGCCACCTCAAAGCACGCGGAGCACAGGGAGACGATCCGAGGCTCGACTGGCGCGTCGCGGCGCGCTACTGGCTGCACCGCGTCAAGCGCTCGATGCGTCTGGTCAAGCGCGACTGCCGCGGCCGCGGCGGGTACGCATCACGCGAGGCGTACCTCTGGGCATCGGCGAACAAGACAGCGACGTGGCGACCAAAGTGCAGGCGCAAGCACTGCAAAGGAGGGCGCTGCTTTTGCAGTAGCCTTGCCGGCCGTTGCTCCGTCCCGCCATGGCGCTCTAGGGGGGTGCGCATGGAGACAAAGCACTGGAGACTCGTAAGACGGTGGCGGTCAGCGACGCAGGTCCAGGAATCGCCCCGGGAGCGCTCGAAGGACAAGCGCGACCCGACAGCCGCGCGAGACGACGAACGGCCACAGGGACGCGCTCAGGCACAGCCACGTCGAAGCTAGGGCAGGTCGCGCACTCGCAGGTCGGGTGGCCATTCTTCAGGGTTGCCGCCGAAGCGGTGCCGCAGGCGTCGCTTGAGCGGCCCGTACTCCGGCGGCGGCTTGGCCAGCCAGCCGCCTACCGCGTTGCATGGCTCGATGTAGTGCGAGCCGACCTGCTTTAGGTGCACGCGCATGCAGGCGTGCTCGCATTGCCTGACAACAGACCGCAGCCACGACACGTTGCATGGTCTGGCGTCCGCCCCTGACTCGCCGCCGATCGCGGCGAACTCGACACGCGCCAGCGCGCGGCGCGCCGTGGCGTCTGCCATGTCGAGCATGTCCTCGCCGGCGTACATGCCAGGCGGCAGCAGCGCGCACACCAGATCTACGGGGCCTAGCAGCGGCTCGATGCTGACCCAGGTGCGCCAGCCTCGGTCGGCCAAGCGGGCCAGCTCCGGCAAACGTTCGCTCGCGCACCGCTGGTTCTCGACGGTCGCCCCGAGCAGGACGCTGCGGGGTGGCCACTGTCGAAAGCCAGTGGCCACCGCCGTTCCTGCGCGCGCGCCAACTTCCTGCGACGCAGCCAACGCCAGCGTGTCGTCGTGCCGTCCGCCGCGTACCAGCGCCCAATCGTCCATCCAATCGAGCCACGCGGTCAGCCGCTTGGTTCGCTTGGTCAGCACGAGCCAGGTGTGCTTTGGGCTCGCGGCCATGACGCCGAAGATCGCCGCGAGGTACTCGTCTGGCACGTCGTCGTGGAAGATGTCGCCCATGGACGGCAGCAGCACGCGCCGCGGCTTTGTCCACCGCAGCGCGCGCTCAAGCGCCTCGGGCACCAGGCGTACACGGCCAGTCCATGCGCCGCTTTCTGTGAGTCCCTTGTGCGTCTCGCACAACTCCCTTGCAGCGAACGTCGCGGCGTAGCATCGCGCGCACCCCTCGGAGACGGGTTCGCAGCCGACGACCGGATTGAGGGTCTCGTCGACGTAGGAGATGCCGGTGGCCATGGTTAGAGCTCCTTCGCAAGGCGAAGGGCGTGGTAGTCGATCGTCGCCTCTGCGCTTACGGTGAACCAGACGACGTCGCCGCGGCAGTCCCCTAGCACGCAACAGACGTCGACGGGTGAGGCCTCTGTCACAGCGAGGTCGCAGTAATCGTCGACGTCTTCCGCCCACTGGAGAACGGCGTCCTCTGCATCGAGAGCCTCAACTGGAGCAGCGTCGTCGCTTGTCTCGCAGAACGTAGGACACCAGATGTGATAAGTATCCATCAGTCACCTCCTGCGGGCGTCCAATGCCCGCGTGCGTGTAGTCTCCTGATCTCTGCCTGCGCCTCGCCGCGCTGCAGCGACGAGCCGTCGATGCCATGCCGCGACAACGCGAGCAGCTGCGCGTCGCTCGGCTGCTCCCTGTCACGGAACCAGCGCTCAACGCGTTCCGCCGCGCCCCTGCTTGCGCCGGCCAAGCAGCTCGTCGGATAGCGGTGGCGGACCACGCTGGTTGCCAGCTCGAACGCTTCCGGCTCAGGCGCCGCACGCGTCAGCGTCTCGCAGACAGCGCGGTGCCCGCGTCTGGCCAGCAGCGCAGCCGCGACCTTGCCGGCGTCGTGCCTCGACTGCGCGACCACGACGAACGCCTCCGCCCTTCCGTCGTGCAGCGGCAGCACGAAACGCGCGCCGAGGCGGAACCACGGCAGGCCGCCGCGCGCGGCGGCGCAGCGCCTGCGGAAGAGGTCGATCTCGCGAACCTGCGAGATCACGTCGCTGAGCATCGGGATCGCGTCCGGGTCGTCGCCGGGCCCGTCGCCCGATTCTGTCAGCGCCGGCTCGGCCTGCTGGTGCGGCGCCACGACGTCGTAGATTGAGGCCAGGTTGAGGCCTTCATAGCTGCCGGCGCAGTCCAGCACGGTCGCGTAGGCCTTGCCCTCAGCCTGCCGGAGGAAGCGCCCCAACATCTGCACGAGCAGGCGCTCGGATTGGGTCGGCCGAGCCAGCACTCCGACTTCGAGCCCCGGCAGGTCGAACCCCTCCGCCACCATCATGACCGACGACGCCACGCGGAACTCGCCGGCGCGGAAGTCTCGCACCAGCTGGCGGGCGCCAGTCACCTTCTGATGGATCGGCCGACAGACATCGCGGCCGAGCTGCCGGTTGACCTCGGCCGCGAGGTTGTTGGCGTGGGCGCAGCCGCAGGCGAACAGGTTGGAGCAGGCAATGTCGCCCTCCGTCTCCGCGACTTCGCGCCACCGCCGAACGACCTCATCGTTGTGGGCCTCGCAGTCCATGACCTCGGCCAACTCCAGCCGGTCGAAGTCGGTGCGCGTCCGCTTGACCTGCGTCAAGTCGAGGTCGCGCAGCTCAACGCGCAGCACCTTCGCGTCGCAGAGCCAGCCGTCCTCGATGGCCTGCCCGAGGGTGTAGGGGCCGCCGACGTAGCCGGATCCGAGCAGCTCGGAGATGTGCCGCCCGTCGCCCCTGCGCGGGGTGGCAGTCAGGCCGAGAAGCGGTGTCTCGGCCTGCCGCAGGTAGCCGGCGCGGAGCTCCGTCAGGAACCCGTGCACCTCGTCGACGACGATCGCGGCGTAGCGGCCGGGCTCGATCGGCGGCTTGTCGCCGTTACGTCGCAGCGACTGCACCGTGCGGATGCGGACAGGGATACCGAGGGAGGCTGCTACCTCCTCGGTTTGGTCGACCAGCGCCACCCGGTCGACCAGCCACAGGCATTCGCCTCCGCCGGCGCGCTGGAGCAGCCGGTCGCACACCGTAAGCGCCGTGATCGTCTTGCCGGTGCCGGTCGGCAGTACGATCGCGCAGTTGTCGCCGCGGTCCAGGAGGTCGACCGCGCCAGCTGCGCGGCTCTCCTGGTACGGCCTGAGGCTCACGCTGCCCATGGCCGCCACCCTTCGTCAAGCCGGTCGCGGAGCGCCTCGAACGAGGCCTGATGCTGCCGCGGCAGGCGGCCGCGCTTTGCCCAGCGCTCCAGCTCCGCGATGCTCACGCCGGTGAACTGCGCGACGGTCGGAGCACCGATGCGCCGAACCAGCCGCAGCACGAGGCACGGTCGGTACTTCCGGAACTTCGATCCGGGGCGCACGCCGCTCATCGTCGTGCCTCCGGTGGCGCCTTCGCATAGTGCCACCGCCGGACGATTATCTCGTGGGCGCGCCGCGGTTCGCCGCCGCCGTCCGTCCACCGAACCTCTCGCATCGTGCCCTCGACGTTGATGCGGTCGCCGCCCTTGTGCCGCTTCGCGATCCAGTGCGCAGCGCGCCCCCACACCTTGCAGCGGAGCACCGTCGGGCCGTCGCGGTGTGGCGACCGCGCGTGCACTGTGAAGCGGCCGACCTCATCGCCGCGCCGCGGCCCGCTCTCAGCGACGCCGAGCGATGGGTCGTCCACCAGCACGCCGTTGGTCGCAATCGTCATCGTATCCGCGATCGTCTGCCCGAGCTCCGGGCGAGCGACCACCGCGTCAGCCTCCATCCAGAGCTGCGGCCCGTTGGGGCTGCGCCGCTGGTATCCGTAGCCGATCGCCAAGCAGAGGTCGCCGGCGCGCAAGCTGTCGCAGCACCAGCTCGACAGCGCGCCGCGGGTCTTGACGCGAAGCCGGACTGGCGGCCCGTCGTAGTGCGGCACTTCAAGTTCTACCATGCCTGGTTCGACGGCGGCCGCCGTCCCTGTCGCTCGTAGGGTCAGCATGGTTCGACCTCCAGCTCCGCGACGTCCACGATCGCGTCCGCGCCGCGCTGCACTTCCTTGTCGTGTGTCACGATCAGCGCCTGCCGCACTCCAAGCAGCGGAAGCGCCTTGCGAAGCATGGACACCCACCGAGCGGCGGCCTCGCGTGTCAGGGCCGAGCCTGCCTCGTCGAGCCACAGCGTCTCCCAGCGCGTGCCGCTGACGGCCGAGTGGTGCGCCGCGAAACCAAGCGCTAGCGCCGACGCGAGCAGATCCAGCTCTCCGCCGGACACGTTCTCGAGCAGCCCTTCAGCGTCGCGCTCCGCGTCGTAGACGGTGCACTCCGCGACGTCGCGCTGCCCGTCGCCGGTCTGGTTGTCCCGGCGCGTGCGGATGTCGAGCTGCCAGCGCGGGCCGTCGCAGGCGTGCTCCAGAAGCTCGTTTGCCACCGCCGCGATCGCCGGGCCGGCCGACTCGGCGAGGACACCCTGCACCCCGCGCGGGCCGAACCCGTAGCGCAAGCGCTTGAGGCGGGCGACGTCGCCGGACAGGACATGGATCCGTCGGCCGATGTCCGCCAGCTGGCGCTGACAGCCGTCGAACTCGTCCAGCCGCGCGCGCTGTGAGCTGAGCCGTTCCTCGAACCGAGCGACCTGCGCTTCCAGGCTGCCGACGGAGCGGCGGAACCGGTATTGCCGGCGCAGCAGCTCATCGAGCGGCTCACCCTCCCAACCTGAGCCAGCCGCCTGCGCCCGCAGCTCTTCGGCTGACGGTAGCCGGTCAAGCTGCCGCTGCAGCGTCTCTGCGCGCGCCTGCTCTCTCTGCAGCGTTGCCTCCGCTGCAGCAAGCACGCTTGCACACTTCTGCAGCCGCCGCTCCGCGTCGTCGGAGGAGACGGCTTCCGGCTCCGGAGGGACTTCGGCAGCAGCGCGGGCGAGATCGTCCTGTGCGCGCTCGTATGCTGCACGCTGTTCCTGGTCAGCGACTGCACGCCGGAGCGCTGTGCGAAGCTCCTCGACGCGGCGGTGGGCACGTTCGACCGTCGCGTCGGAGCACGGCGGCAGCTGGGCCAGCTCTGCCTCTGCCTCTGCCAGTTCGTCGCGAAGCGCCGGCATGTGTCCGCGCGCGTCGACCGCCTGCGCGATCAACGGGCACCCCTCGAACTCACCTTCGCCGCCGCATGGCACGTCGCCCAACGCGCCGGCGTACTTCGCGAGCGACGTGTAGCGCGTGTTGAGGTTGGCCACCTTCACTGCCAGCCGGCGTCCCTTCTCGCGCAGCGCCTCCTCGCTGGCCGCCTCTGCGCGCGCATCCTCCAGCTGCGCCTCAAGCTCGGACGGCTCCGCCTGGGCGCCACCTGTGGCGGTGGCCGCTAGTCTGTCGACCAGCTGCGCCGCTCGCATGCGTGCTCGTTCCAGCTGCTGCCAGCGCGCCAGCTCAGCTGCAGACTCGCGTGCCGCCACGCGGGCCGCCGTCGCCTCTGCAAATGCCGCGTCGTTGTCACGCTGTAGCGCGTCCACGTCGCCGCGCACAGACTCCGCCTCGCGCCGCGACCGCTGGATAGCGTCTTCCAGTTCCGTGCGCTCCTCGAGCCGCTCAGCTGCCGTCCGCGCGTCCTGGGCAAGGGTTGCTGTCCGCACGTCAACGTCGACGCGTTCGAGCGATAGGCGTGCAGTTGTGAGATCTGAGTGGCTCTGCTCAAGTAGCTCGCTGGTCTCCTCGATCGCGAGCGATAGCTGACGCAGGTCGTCGACCCGCTGAGCCGCAGCCGCCTCCTCGCTGCGCAGAGTTTCCAGCCTGCGCTCTGCGTCGCGCTGTCCCTGCGCTGCGCGGTCCGCGATCTGCTGCAGGCGATCCAACCCGAGCAGCTTCGCGAGCATCTGCCGCCGTTCCGGAGCGTCGGCAGACTGCCACGACCCGACGCCTCGTTGCACCAAGTAGCGCGACGCGGAGACGACTGGCCAAGCCGGCCAGATCTGTGCCACCAGCGCGTCGAACACCCGTGCTCGCCCGGTGCTGGTGAGGTCGCCGTCGCCGTAGGGCACCCCGTCGCGATAGATGTGCGCGTCGACCTTGCGCGCCTGCCCGTCAAGCGTGTGCAACAGGCGCCATTCGTGGCCGCCGTCCTCGAACACCGCCTCGACGCGACCATGCCGGCCGGCTACGAGGTCGACCGGATTCGATGGCGAGCGGCTGGGAAACGTCCGGAACAAGACGCCGGGGCAGGACGCCTCCAGAAAGGTCGTCTTGCCGGTGCCGTTCTCGCCTACGACTGCGATCACGCCGTCTGGCAGATCGCGCAGGTCTAGTCGCCGAACGCCCGGCGCGCCTAGGTTCTCGGTCTCAACTGAAATCAAACGCATTCTGTTCTCCTCCGTGGTTGACGGTGTCTGCCGTCGCGACTGGCGCGGCGGCCTCTTCTTCGAGCCAGTCGAGCGCCTGCCCGTCGACCAGGCAGGACGCAAGCGTTAGCTCGCGTTCGTCTGGCTGCCGGCCTTCGCTGCGCTCGAACGCGCAGTAACGGTCGACCGGGGTGGTGGCCGCGATCACTTCCGGCGCGCGCTCGCGACGGATGCGCCGCGGGACGCGCTCCAGCTTGGTCGCCACAGCGCCGGGAACCAGCGCCTCGGCGGCGGCCAGGTCGACGGCCTGCCCTTCGTCGTAGTGCAGCCGCAGCCGCACGCGGGCATCGTCGGTGGTCTCCCATCCGTCGGGAGCGCGCCAGCTGTCGCCAGTCCACTCGAGGTCGACGGACACGCGCCGGACGCAAGGGGTCGGCAGCGACTCCGGCAGAACGTCGTGTGCCGCGACCTCTGCCAGCACGATCCGCTTGTCCTCCTGCTCGCCGTAGTCGGTCGGCCAAGGCGAACCGACGTGCAGCACACGCCCGTCGGTCGACGCGTCTTGCGGCTTGTGGATGTGGCTCAGCAGCACGAGGTCGGCGCCGCTCTGCCGCAGAGTAGTGACGGGCACCTCGACGTCGGTTCCGATCAGCGGCTGCCCGGTAGAAGTGACGGCGCCTCGCGTGGCAGCGTGCGCCGAGAGGATCGACCGGTCGCCAGGCCGCTTCTCGGTGAACCAGCCGGCGCAGATCGCAGCCAGAGAGCCCTCGACGAGCCCGGTCAGCTCTTCGCGGTCCAGCCGGGCGCTTGCCGCAACCCAGGATCGATCCGGGTACGGCAGGCAATGCAGCAGCAACCGCGGGCCGTCCGCGTCCTCCGGGTCTTGCCGGAACGCGAACGTCGTTGGCGCGGTGACCCACGCCCGCAGCGACGTCTCGCCGTATGGCCACGCGTCCTGGATCCACTTCCAGTCGTCGGGCACGTCATGATTGCCGCGCAGGACGACAACGTGCCGCGCCTCCTCTGCCATGCGCGCGAGGAAGCTGACAAGCGCGTTGCGCTCCGCTGGCCGAGCCAGGTGGGGGGCAGCACGCCCGGACAGGTCGCCGGCCAGCACTACGAGGTCGACGTCGCGATCGTCGCAGACGTCTCCGATCCACCGCAGCACTGGCTCCTGGTCGGCAAGCTCAGAGCTGCGCAGGTGCAGGTCTCCGACCTGTAGAACCGTCCGCACGCACCGGCCTTCGTGGGTTGCGTCGACGAGTGTCATCGGCAGACCTCCTCCGCTAGCCGCTGGATCGCCTCCGACGGCGTTGCTCCGTAGGCGCGAACCGCCGGCCCATCGGCGCTTGGGTGCGCAGCCGCCACCCAAAGCATGCCCTTCATGGTGTGCCTGGCGTGCACCAGCAGAATCTCGAAGCCGCCGCGCTCTAGCGCGAGGCCTAGCTTGTACAGCGTCCCGTCACGTTTCGCGTGCGCGCTCATACCGGAGCTCCGCCGAACATCTCGATCGCTTTGCGGTAGACGGCCAGCGTCGGCCGCCCGTCGTCCTCCGACCAGCCGCAGCCCTTCAGCACGCTACGCTTCCAGCACCCGATCTGCTGGAGGTGAGCCTGCTCCTGGTCGGTGATCGGGCGGCTGTCGTCCTCCGGCGGAGGCACGTCCTCCGGCAATGTGTCGTCCGCGAACGGCACCTCGTCGTCGGCGCCTCCGAACGTATCCGGGTCCGCGCCGACGTCGATCATGTCGTCGCCGAGGTCGCCGCTCGCGGGCGCGAACGGGAGCGCCTGGACGGCAGGCGGGCTCGGGAGTGCCTGATGTGCAACGGGTTGTGGCGGCAGCCCGTAGATCTGTTGAATGGCAGCCATGCTCATAGCGGCCAGCATGTCGGGCGGCGCGGAAGCTGCGTGTACCTCGACGCGCGGGACGTAGACCGGCAGCCACGCGAGGTTGCGCTCCTCCGACTTGAAGCCGCGACGGATCGCGAGTGCTTCGACGATCGCGCGGCAATAGGCGCCGGTAGCCGCGAGCGACGAGATGTGCTCGCGCTTGCTCTTGAGCATCCCCTGCTGCATGCCTTGCGCCCTGTCGGATCCGTCGCGCAGGTCGAGCTCGTAGCGGCCGACGAGCTGCGACCGCCGCAGCAGCAGGTCTACCACCTCGACGGCGACCTCGACGTCGCGCAGGTGCGGATCGGTGTCGTCGTCCATCCGCTGCGTGCGGACCATGCGGATCCCTGCGGTGTTGGCCAGCGTCCGCAGAAACGAGGCCTTGTAGATCACGCCCTTGCGCCGCATGTCTTCCACGTCTACGTCGCCGACTGGATGTAGCTCGTGCACGACCAGCGCGGTGCCGGGGACGAGGCACGGGATGCGGACGCGGCCGCCAGTAACGTGGCACTCCTGCCGGGCCGCTGCCTTGTACAGCTCGACAAGCGCGGCATTCGCCGCTTCGGTGTCCGTGTGGATCATGTGTCACTCCTCCGTTGGTGCGAGTACTGATCCAGCGGATGCAAGGGCGCATCCGCTGGGTTGAGCGCGTGCGCGAGGCCGACGCGGCGGCCAGCGAACGACGCGCAAAGGACGCCTGCGAGGTAGCCCCCGAGGCGCCGGACTTCCGGGCGCAGGTCTGCCGCCCAGAAGAGCGTGCGATCGGGCAGCGCGACCAGCAGCGGCCGCGGTTCTGCCACAGCGAGGCGCAGCGCCTCAGCCAGCCAGCCCCACGCCGGGACCAGCAGGAACGACGGCGGGTCTGCGCCGGGGTAGCTCAGGCCTGTCTCGACGTCGGCGTGCCGCGCGTCGACGACAGTGGCTGACGCGCCGTGCACGTCATGGATGAGGCCGACGAACGGGTGCCCCTGGTCGCCGGCCAGGCTCAGCCGCGCGAACCTTGCGACGCGCACAAACCAGCCGTCGCCGGGGCCGGGGCACGGTTCGATGTGCGCCCACCGGTAGGTGTGACGCTGGAACTTGACCGGTGCCGCCACAACGTCGGCTCCGCACGCAGGGCAACGCGCCCGGCCGTTCGACCGGGCGCGCTTGCGTTCGTCACGCTGGATAGCGGTCAGCATCAGGCCTGCACGAGGTTGGTCACGAAGGTGAGCGCGCGGTCGTTCATGGACGCGCCGGCGCCCTGAAAGATCGTGCCGTAGGCGCGCGCCTCGTGCTGGTTGCTGCCGCGGACGGAGCGGACGTGGTTGGTATACTCCGTCGTGGCGTTGAGCAGCTGCCAAGCGGAGCCTGGCGCTAGTTCCGCACCGACGCCCTGCTCAAACAGCTGGGTGACGGTCGCGCGGATCCGTTGTGTCTGCGTCGACACGTCCTCCTCGTTGTCGGCCGGCGCGACCGTCCGGACGTAGGCGGAGACCTCATCCGTGGTCACCTGACGGCGAGCCAGCGACTTGCAGAGAACAGCGAACGCCTCCGACTGACGGCGCCCGAATGCCAGCACTTTCTCCGCGTCGTTCATGCGGTCGCGCTGGTTGCGCGTGTGCCGGATCTTGATCTTGGTCCGCGCCCGCGAGAGCGCCGCATTGATCGCGTTCGAGCAGGCGAATCGGTCGAGCACGTGCGCGAACACTGTCGAGCCGGAGCCGTCCAGCCGCGAGACGCCGAGAACGCGCGACGCCACCGTGTCATCGGGCACGACGTCGAACACCGCGCCGTGGACGCTGGCCAGCATCCAGACCAGCCGGCCGTCGCGGAGGCAGCCACCGCGCTCGAACTGCAGGCTGTGGTCGCCGACAAGCCGATCGAGGAACGAGAAGCACTCGACGGGCTGGAGCACGTCGTAGCCGCGACCTACGACGCCGAGGATCGTGCCGGTGTCGTCGCGGATGACGGCGCGATGACTGGGGACGTTGACCAGCTCGGAGCCGTCCTCCGCCCACAGCGGCTGCGTCGTCGCGGTGAAGTTCGTCTCGGAAAGCGTCATCGCTTCCTCGACGGTCTTGGCCTTGCTGATGTCCGCGCCGATCTGGTGCCAGGGCTGACGCGCGCTGAGGTCGATGGTGTAAGGGGATGCGGTCATGGTCTTTCCTCCAGGGGTTGCTACTCGAACTCGAGGTTGGCGAAGCGGGCGGCCCGCTCCGGCTGGTTGCTGCTGTCGGCCGCGCCGTGGCTGCGGCCGTTGGTGCGCTCCGACGGCGCCTGATAGTTGGGGTTGGGCATGCGCCGGCCGCGTCGGCCGGACGCTTCGCGCGCTGCCTCTGCGCGTTCCTGCTGCGCGTGCACAGTGAGCGCCTCGCGCGCTTCCTGTTCCAGGGCCGCGAGGTCGTCGGCCAGCGCCTGCGCCTTGTCGCGCAGGCCAGCCAGCCGTGCCAGGATCGCGGCGCCGTTGCCGGCGGTCATGACAGCACCAGCGCATCGGATGTGAGGTCGACGCGGCGTGCTGCGCCAGGTCGCGGGCTCCACGGCTGCACGTCGAATACGCGCTGACAGCCGCGCATCTCGCCTGCCAGCCTCTGCAGCAGCCTGACGCAGGCCTCAAGCGGGCTTGGTGCTTCGACGTAGTGGCCTTGCCGCGCGCCGACGTTCTCGTGCCCGATGGTCCCCGGGCCGTAGAGCAGCGGCAGCGTGATCCGCCATTCGGTTGTGGGGTTGTCGTTCGTTGATGGCATCGCGTCCTCCGTTGTTTGCGTTTGCGACCATGGAGACACTGTAGCGCCTGCACCTAGAGGGTCAACCGCTTTTTGCACTTTTTTTCAAACGATTCTCTAGGCCGCATCACGCCTGGGCTCAAGCGAACAGCGCGAGCTGTCCAGCCGGCCCGCGCAGCTTGGCCAGGTCCCCGCTCGCGATCGTATAGGTGTCCGGGTCGACCTCGGCGCCGAGCGCCAGTCGCCCCTCGAGAACAGCAGCCCGCAGCGTCGAACCGCCGCCGGCGCAAGGATCGCAGACTACCTCGCCGCGGCGGCTGTAGTCACGGACGATCTGCCGCTGCAACCACTCGGGCTTGCCGCCGGCGAGCGGCAGGTTGCCACGGCTGCCGACGTAGGCGCCCGGCAGCGCGCCCCACTTCGCGAACTCCTTGGTGCGCGGCCGCGCCACCACGATCCACGTCGTCCAGCAGGCCGGACCGTCGCCCTGCAGCCTGACGCGCGAGCCCGGCGCGACGTAGGGCAGCGGCGCGAACACGTAGCGGCCTGCCTCAGCTAGCGCCGCCTCGAACACAGGCGCGAGCACATGGTCTGTCTCGACGACGAACCACCCGCGCGTACGCGGTGCCCAGGACTCGACGAACCTGCGCGCGTCTTCCTCGCTCCAGCTGGCGAACCCGATGCCGCGGCGCGTCCCGCCGACGCTGGCGTCGTGCCCGCTGTGCGTCCGCTCTGAGAACGGCGGGTCGCTCAGCAGTAGGTCGCAGGACTCTCCATCGAGCGCCTCTTCCCAGCGGCCGAGCCGCAGATCGATCAGTGGAAGCTGGGTTGCCACATCGTCTCCTCCTCTACGGGCTGGTCGCGGAATCCGACGCACTTCTCCGGCGCGAGCGGGATCGCGTATGTCGGGCCGCGTGCCATGCGCACACGGACTCTGCTCTGGACCTTGCCCTTGTACATGACCCACTCCCTACGGACCCACTCGCGCAAGATGTCGGGCAGGTACACGTCGATCGTGGCCAGACGGCGCCTCGCCTCTACCGCGTCGACGCACACGCAACCATCGTCCATGATGCGGAACCAGACGCTGCGCTGGTGGGCCTCCGGCTCCGAGCTGTCGCCGACAACGCCGCCGGCTGCGTCGGTCGCCACCCACGACAGCAGGGTGTCGAGCGCCACCGCCGCTTGGTCCGGGGGCGCCGCAGAGCGGACATGGTCGATCGCCACCTCGAGGATGTCGCTGGTCACGTCGCTGCCGCCGATCACCTCATGCGCCACCTGCGACGTCGCGAGGATCAGTGCGAACGCCTTTGCCCAGCG
>Ga0180437_10002663_pt1 | contig 27975 bp, 27 predicted proteins | sample SS_ome_4_FD_132410 | JGI IMG/M metagenome (GOLD analysis project Ga0180437, IMG submission 132410) | Hypersaline lake sediment archaeal communities from the Salton Sea, California, USA - SS_3_D_1 metaG | ecosystem: Environmental > Aquatic > Non-marine Saline and Alkaline > Hypersaline >...
AGGCTGGTTCCTGCTGGCCGCGATGGTAGGACAGTGTGAACACGCTCCAGGGTTGTTGCAAAGTACCTTGACAAGCGCTGCGAAGATGATCTCAAGTGGCACCAGATGTCTTCCCTTCGAGCGTTAGCGAAGGAGCAGCGCCACTCAAGGATATGATTCATTGCCCCTTCGGGTACCCACATCACAAGCACACCGACTTTGCAACAGCCGTGGGACACGCTCCATGGAGCTTGTGTAGAACAGGGGTCTGTGCTATGCTGGGCGAAATGCAGTGTTGGACTGGCCGCTCGGACAGCATCTTGCGAAGCAGAGAGCTGGCGTGCAAAGGAGTTGACATGGGTCTTGAAGCACTTCGGGAACTGGCTGCGAGCGCCTTCGGACAGCGGTACGGTAAGGGGCGGCCGCGTTTCTTCCAGGCCCCGGGACGGGTCAACCTTATTGGCGAGCATACCGACTACAACGACGGTTTTGTTCTGCCGGTTGCCATAGACCGGCAGGTTGTGATTGCGGCCCGCGTCCGGGATGACCAGCGGGTGAGACTCTGGTCGGTGTCGTTCGAGCAGAGTAGTGAGTTTGGCCTCGAAGAGATCGAGGCAGATGCAGCGGCACCGTGGAGCAACTATGTCCGAGGTGTGGCGCTGATGCTTCAGCAACAAGGTTTCGCCCTGCTCGGCATCGATGCGACGCTTGCTGGGAATGTACCCATCGGCTCCGGTTTGGCCTCTTCGGCAGCACTAGAGGTGGCCAGCGCAACCGCGCTCTGTGCACTTTCGAATGTCAGCGTCGGCGCCGTCACTTTGGCGCAAATCTGTCAGCGTGCAGAGAACGAGTTTGTGGGCATGAACTGTGGCATCATGGATCAGTTCATCGCCGTGCTGGGCCAAGTGGGCAGTGCCCTGCTGATCGACTGCCGAAGCCTCGATTACCAGTTGGTGCCTGTGCCAACTGGGGCCTCGATCGTGGTCTGTGATACCATGAAGCGCCGTGGACTGGTCGAGTCCGAGTACAACCTTCGCCGCAAGCAGTGCGAGGCAGGCGTGGAGATCCTGCGTGAGAAAGTGTTGAACGCGAGGGCGCTGCGCGATGTGACGCTGCAGCAGCTTGAGGCCCATGCGGATGCCCTTCCGCCCACGGTGCTCCGGCGCTGCAGACACGCCGTGAGCGAGGATCAGAGGGTGTTGATGGCTGTGGAGGCTCTGCGGGACACTGATGCCGCTGAGGTTGGGCGCTTGATGGATCTCTCACACGCAAGCCTGAGAGATGACTGTGAGGTCAGTTGCCGAGAACTCGACGAGATGGTGCGGCTTGCACGCGATGCTCCGGGATGTCTCGGGGCGCGCATGACCGGTGCCGGCTTTGGTGGCTGTACCGTGAACCTGGTGTGGGAAGGCCAGGCGGAGGCGTTTGCCAGCAGGGTACGAGCGGGCTATTTTGACGCGCTCGGCGTGGTACCGGAGATCTACGTGTGCCAGGCGAGTCGTGGCGCGGGTGAAATCGACATGGGCTGATTCGGCCTGAGAGGGCAGCCGTCCCAAGTGGAGGTGGTTCTTGACCTGGACAGGCGCTGGCTGGCTCAGACTTCGATGTCCGCGACCGACGGCAGGATGCGCGTGGGACGGTAGGGGTAGCGGTTCACGTCCTCGCGTTTGGTGACGCCGGTCAGCACAAGAATGGTCTCCATGCCGCTCTCGATGCCGGAAATGATGTCCGTGTCCATTCGATCGCCAACCATTGTCGTATTCTCAGAGTGTTGGTTCAGGTATCGCAGGGCGGTGCGCATCATCAGCGGGTTGGGCTTGCCAATGAAGTAGGGCTGCACGCCAGTGGCCTTCTCGATCAACGCAGCCATCGCCCCACAAGCTGGTTCTATGCCACCCTCGGCGGGCCCACTCACGTCCGGGTTGGTGGCGATGAAACATGCGCCCGCTGCGACCAGCCGGACAGCCTGGGTGATGCGGTCGTAGCTGTAAGCGGTCGTCTCGCCCAGGACGACGTAGTTCGGGTTGTGGTCGGTCAAGATATAGCCGATTTCATGGAGTGCGCTGGTCAAGCCACTCTCGCCGATTACAAAGGCAGTGCCCTTGGGACGCTGCGAGTCGAGGAACCGTGCGGTGGCCATGGCGGACGTGTAGAAGCGTCTGACTAGGATTTTCAGACCCAGTGTCTGCAGGCGATGCTGCAGATCTTGCGGCGTATACAGCGGGTTGTTAGTGAGGATCAGATACTCGGCTCCCGCGGCCTCCAGACGGGCCAGGAAATCCTCGGCTCCGGGGATCAGCGAATTGCCCTTGACGATCACGCCATCCATGTCGATGATATAGCTCCGAGGCAAGTTGGTCTCTCTGGGCGCTGACTTTGGGCTCATTCGGCCTCCTCATCTTCCCTACTGATGGCCGGTATGGTCTGCGCGCCTGTCACTAGCAGGAGATCCTGCGGTCGAAGGCTGAGGTCGAGGCCGCGACAGCCGGCACTCACGATGACACTGTTCCACGACAGGATGTCTTGATCTGCGTACATGTCAAAGCCCTTGTTCAGAAGCGCAAGCGCCGAGATGCCACCGACCTGCAAGCCGGTCAGTCGCTCGGCTTCCTTCTGGCTGGCCATGCGAAGTCTCTTCTCACCCAGCCTAGAAGCCACCGACTTCAGATCAACTTCCCTGTCTCCAGGAACCATGATCAGTAGCGGGCGCCCTTTTTCACGCATTACCACGAGCGTCTTAAAGACCTGCGATGCATCCACGCCAAGCACGCCCGCCAACGCCCGCGCAGAATGGACGTTTGTATCAAACGTGTGCGCCTCATATGGGATCTCGCGCGCCTCCAGAAGACGCATCGCGTTCGTCTTGCGCACTAGCTTCCCGATCCTGCTTGTGATGCAATCGACAAAGTCGTATCATTATAGTATCAGCCCGATTGTGGCACAAACAGACGGTCAATGGCCCAGGGCCCGCACATGGGCTGCAGTGTAGACTGCTGTGGAGAGACTAGAGGAGAGGGAAGCGAGGAGTGATCGAAGAACGCCATCTTCGCGCACTAGGCGTGCTCTATCGTGCTTTGAACGACAGCGACGTGAGTTGGTTGGTGACGGCGAGTCTGAACCTGGCACTTCATGGTCTGCCCGTGCAAGTACACGACATCGACGTCGTGACCGACAAGGCCGGGGCGTACGAGATCGAGCGTCGCTTCCAGGCATACTCGGTCCAGCCAGTGCGCTGGCGCGTCTCGCAGCGCATCCGATCGCACTTTGGCGTGCTGTCTGTGGAGGGGGTCGGTGTGGAAATCATGGGCGACGTCGAGATGTACGACGAGGTCCACGGGTGGCAGCCGACGCCGGGTCTGGCCAGCAACGCTGAGATTGTTGCGCTGCGGGGAATGTCCATCCCGGTCCGCAGCCTGAAGGCGGAGTGGGCGGCCTATGTGCGTCTGGGTCGTGCAGAACGGGCCCACTTGGTGCAGCGATGGTTGGAGACCCACTAATGCGCCAAGCGGTATCCGAGTGCCCCATGGGAGGCCGGCACGAGGCCAGTGCGGTTAGCGTCGCTGCAGGAGATCTGACGAGTGTCCTCTAAGCTATGCCCCAAGATCATTCTGGAAGGCACCCGGCTCACCTTGAAGACCGAGATCGCCTTTGCTCTGAACGAGCACCCACGGATTGTGGGCCCGCGCAAGTATCGCTATCATTCACCTCTTGTCTCGGCCGAATGGTGTGCTTTCACCAACTACCCCTGGGGAAGGGGACTGATCAACTTTGAACCTCACGAGGAAGAGCGGGCCATGGAAACTTACCGCACATGGCTGCGTCTCTTTGAGCTGTTGCGCTACTACTCCTGGATCGTCGATCGCTTCCACATCTCTACCCGGGCCTATCAACTCCAAGCTCGTGGCAAGGACTATGACTTTGCCTGGCTTGAGACAAGGCTTGTACCGCTGGGATTCCGTCTCGTCTTTTGCACACGCAGCGCCGAGTCGTTTGCCCAAGCTCGCGACGAGCGCCTGGAGGTGTCAGGGAACCCTGCACAGTACAGCGACCTGCAGCAGTTTGTCCAAGAACAGCAACTGTTTCGCCGACTCATCGCAGAATCCATACTGCCTACATTGGAGGTTGATCTCTCCGACAATGATGTGGCCGGGGCCACGAACGAGATCGCGGACTGGCTGGAGGCCACAGGCGGACTGTGGGCAGTGGACTGAGTACTACCCTCGAAGCGTCAGCAGATGCTCATCCTGGGGGGCTGGCCCGGCAACAGACGGCTGCCCTGGGCAAGCCTCGGGTCCTAGGTCGTGGTGGCAAAACTCAGTGATACCGGGCTAGAGGCCAGCCAGCCTGGAGTGAAGACCACTTGCCCAGCTCCCGAGCTGTTCAATCTCTGGTTCGCTCACTGAGGCAGTGCCAACTCCCTTGAACGACAGATCTGGCCGGTCCAGCCGAGCATATTCATAGTACCAGGCGTCGAACGAGGCAAGCTCCTCGCTTGTCAGCCAGCCCTCGCCTTGGATCTGTCTGAAACCGCCCTCGCACAGAGTCTCACTGGCAAGAGCGTAGCCAAAGTCCTGAACCTGCAGCGCCCGGCAGTAGCCCGGCCGCTGATCAATCTCTTCCTGCCACGTGAGCGCAGTGCTCCAACTGGGATCGCTGCGTCCTGACTCCAGTTCTAGGTACAGAAGTTGTGCCCAGGCCCCAAGAGCGCGGCTCCAAGCTGGCGTCGGGCTCTCCTGGCCAATCCCCTGGAAGACGATGTCGCCGGACGGGGTCCCGGCTTCGAAGCCGGCGAATTGGCTCAGCAGGTACGACCATTGTTCAAGGCGGTTGGAGCCTTCCGACAACTGGGTGGGGCGAAGTGGCGCATCACACGGTCCAACGGCCGCTTTGCCTTCCTCGCTCAGCAACAGTGTGTCGCATACCTGTCCGCCCTCCCAGGTCAAAGCCGGTTGGGCGATACCGTGTGAAGGTGCAGAGGCGAGAAGGAGGCGTGAGCCCTGCAGGTCAGTGCGGTACTCATAGTCCTGGCCTTCAAAACGGATGACAACACGAAAGCCTGGCACGACCGCCTGAGTGCAGACGGCGCGCATTGGAATGCCTAGGCAGCCGTTGGGCCAGCTAACGTGTTCGTAGCCCAGAAGCTGGAGTTGGTCAGCTTTGGCCTGAAACTGCCTGCTGAGGGCGATCAACACATTCTGCACGCCGGCTGGTATGCTTGCCCACGCGACCGTCGGCGTTGCGACGTCGATCGGCTTCTGCAGGGTCAGTGTCTCGCCAAACTCCTGGATATGCTCTTCATCGGCCCACAGTACGAGGTAGTTGTATATGTCACTGCCGACCTCGACCGGCCCGGGCAGTTGCACGATCAGCGCTGCTTGACCCGCCATAGCCGTCGGCTGGTCCGAAGAAGGCAGGATAAGACGCGCGGGGTGACCATCGACCTCTAGGGATTCGATGGTCGGCTGTGAGCCGTAGGGGGAGAGCTTGTGGTAGGCCTCGCCCTCGGCAATCTCGTCTATCGATGCTGCGGGGCCGGAGATGCCGCTGAGCTGGAAGAAACCGTCCGGACCAGCGTACTTGACGCCGTAGCCGGATACGAAGTGCCAGGTTGAGGGATATCTCAACGTGATCTGGAAGGAGGGGTCGGTGTACGTTGCCCAAGCCTCGGTTGCTGCGGGACTCGGTGTTGTGGTGGGAGACACCGGAGTCGGTGATTGAGTGGCAGCCGGCTGGATCGAAGTGGCTGTGAGCTGAGGCGTGTGCACGGCGGTTGGTGAGGGAGTCGCTTTTCGTGCACAGCCGGCAACGCAGGCGGCTGCCACAAGGCTCAACATGGCAACGATCTTCTGTCTCGACATTTGCACCATCTCTCCTATCACTTGCAAAGGTGAACGCAGCGTCAGTTTTTGGTCCGTCGCGCTACTCCCCTGATGCCGGTGGCTTGCGTCTCGTCAGCCGCGCGGGACGAGCTAGCGCTGAGGTCGAAGATAGCGCAACAGACGGGTGCTGTCAAGCTGCCTGTGGTGACCGCAAGATCTGGTGCGCGGCCTGCACTCGAGCGGGAAATCGCACATGGCGCACTGCAGCTACTCAGTCGAAGAGCTCTATCGGGGAGTGATTGGCGGAAAACCGCCCGATTTGTGGTAGAATCACCAGCGGAGGACAATACGCTTGTGGAGGACATCACATGAAGCAGATGAGCAAACGAGAGCGACTTGAGGCGACCATCGCAGGTGAAGCGGTCGATCGACCGGCTGTCGCCCTGTGGCGGCATTGGCCCGGCGACGACCAGCGAGCGGTGGATCTAGCTAGGGCCACGCTTGACTTTCAGGGGACCTATGATTTTGACTTTGTCAAGTGCATGCCGGCCAGCAACTACTGTATCACTGACTGGGGTGCCGAGTCGTGGTGGGTCGGAAATGAGGAGGGAACGCGCACCTGGGGCGAGCGCGTGATTCAGCATCCTGAAGGCTGGGGACGTCTGAAAGTCCTGGATCCGTACAAGGGCGGGCTGTCAGAGATGTGCCGGGCCCTCGACCTGATCGGGCGGGGACTGGAAGAAGGGACGCCTTTCATCCAGACCATCTTCAATCCGTTGAGCCAGGCGAAGAACCTGGCGGGACCACATCTACTGCCCCACCTGCGGCAGCACCCACAAGCGCTCAAGGCAGGACTGGAGACCATCACCGAGAGCACAATTCGTTTCATAGGGGCAGCGCGCGGTACCGGAATCGCCGGCATATTCCTGGCACTACAGCATGCTACGTATGATCTGCTGAGTGAGGCTGAATACGCGGAGTTCGGCAAGCCCTATGACCTGCGCGTGCTCTCGGCTGCAGAGGGCTTGTGGTTCAATGTACTGCATCTGCACGGAAACCACGTGATGTTTGACCTTGCGGCCCAGTATCCGGTGCAGGCGATCAACTGGCATGATCAAGAGACACCGCCGTCGCTAGGTGAAGCAGCGGAGCGTTTCGACGGAGCGCTGATAGGAGGACTGCACCGCATCGAGACAATGTTGCGTGGTACTCCCGACCAAGTCGAGGCCGCCGGGCGTGAGGCCCTTCAGCAGACTGGTGGGCGACGCTTGATTGTCGGGACCGGCTGTGTCATGTACGTGAACACGCCATTGGGCAACATCCTTGCAGCGCGCGCGGCGGTGAACCGCTAGTTGGAGCCACAGAGAGTCGGGAGTCCCTATCGCAGGCTGGCCACTAGATGCGTCTGGCCACGTCTTGGCCTGCACTGAGAAGACAGGCCCGCCGGTGTGATGGCCCCTTGTGCGCTGGTGGCACTGTTGGCCGTATAAGCATTACACTGGCGATCGGCTAGGGCGCGCCTGCCATGTCCTCGTGTGCGCCGGGTCGCGGTGAGCGAAGAGCTGCGTCGTGAGCTCTTCTCCTGCTCCGACTTGGGCATGGCAAGTTCTCGATAGATCTAGTGTCCCTGGCAGCAGGGCCAGAGGGCTCATCACCTCTGCTGTCCCATTGCTCAACCAGCTACATGAACCTCTCGAAACGATCCTTCTTGGCTTTGCAGATCGGGCATACCCCCGGCGGTTCGTCGCGGGCGCACAGGTAGCCGCACACGCGACATCTCCAGACGGGGTAGGCCAGATTGTCCGAGGGGGCGACGGCAGCTGGCGCCTGGGCCTGTGCTCTCTGCTCGGGCGGCGGGCGGCGCTCCGGGATGGGACCTGCCTCCTGCTCGCCGTTGAGCACAGCTTGCGAAACGTACAAGCTGCAATAGCAGCAACCGTACTCAGACAGATCGGGATCGCGGTAGTCACAGGGACAGATGATGTCCAGATCTTCTTCCTTCTGTCCAGACGCCAACCTGCACGGACAAGCCCAGTAGCCATAACGACGCTCGTTGGTGATCAGCCCTCTGGCCAGCTCTCTTACGAATTCCACATCGGGGTTCAGATGGTAGCCAGAGGCCTCGGCGTCGCGGTCCAGTCGGAGGCGGAGCTTTTCGACCTCGTCGTCGGAGATCCTCTGCTCGGTCATAGCCCCAACACCTCCCTGACCTCTTCAGGCTTGAAGCCCACGATGCAGCGGTCGCCCAACACGATGGTGGGGAAGGAGCAGCGCGGATTCCACTGTCTGACTTCCTCCAGCAGTTGCTCACGCTCCTCGCCAAACGCTAGGTCGACGTACTTGTACCTGTACTGCACGCCTAGATCGTCCAAGAACTGCTTCGTCTTCTTGCACCAGCCGCAGGTGCTCAGTGCATAGAGAACGATGTCTCCGTGATTGTCTCCATCAACGTAGATCCAGTCCACGTCCTCTCCTTTCGCCATTGTCGCGAGCATGTGCACCCATTTGTGCCGAACAGGTCGGCTGGGCGCTATTGGGCCTCGCGACCGCTGTCAACGAGACCGGTCGGAAGTCGATCGGTTGGCCTATATGCCCAGCACTTCCTTGATCCGATCCGGCTTGTAGCCGACGACGACCTTGGAACCGTTGATAACGACCGTGGGGAAGGAACGATTAGGGTTCCAGCCTTGCAGTTCCTTCACCGCTTGGTCTCTTTCGTCGCCGCTCAGTAGATCAACGTAGCAGTAGTCGTACGCTACTCCCAGTTCGTCCAGTAACTGCTTCGTCTTGCGGCACCAGCCGCAGGTGCTTAGGGCGTAGAATTGGATTTCGCCCTTGTTCTCTCCATCAACGTGGCTCCAGTCCATGCCTCCTCTTTCCGGTGTGTAGTATTTGCTGGCAGATCATGATGCAGAGCATCTCTCACCACTTCAAGAACCCTGTCGGCTCCTGCCTAGGTTTCCATTCAGTTGGGCGGTTCCAGTCCGGTGCCTTCCAAGGCAACACCTGCGGCGACACAAGCTTGATCACTTCCTGGAACAGGGCCAGACGCTCTGGCCCGGTCATAGGTGTGAACCCCTCAGCGACCTCCAGGTCGGCCTCCAGCTGCGCCATGGTAGAGCACCCCACGATAATCGTGGTGAGAGGCAGTGCGAGCGCCTAACGCAACGGCCGATCGGCAACCGATTCCAATCTGCCCAGGGCCATCACCTTCATGCCCGCGACGCCGACACCGCGCTGTTGCGCCACAGGCAGGAACTCTTCAGCGAAGCTGTAGATAAAGTGGTCCAACACAGAGACGGCGACCAAAGCCGTATCGAAAGGAAAACGACGCAGGGCTTCGACCTGCACCTGGGGATCGGTGTGTCCTGAGATGCTTATCAGGCGAACTAGGCCTTCTTCTCGCGCCTGCAAAGCGGCTTCGAGGGCGCCGCCCGGGGCCATCATCGCGTCCAGGCGTGCCATGTCCCAAACGTTGTGCAACCGCCATTCGTCTACATGGTCGGTCTGCAGTCGCTCTAGGCTTTCCTCGAGCTGTCGCCGCGCGCCATCACGCGTCGTGTCCCAGACCTTTGTGGCAATCCACATCTCCTGGCGCCGGCGCTTGGCGACCAGGCCAACGCGCTGCTCACTCTGTCCGTGGGAATAGATCCACGCGGTGTCGAAGTACCGGATTCCACGATCGAGAGCCGTGTTGAGAATAGCAACCGCCTCTTGCTCGCTGCATCCTTCCTCGTCGACAAGTCGCTGGCATCCCAGGCTGAGAATGGGCATATGTTCGCCAGTCTTGCCCAAAGGACGAATCTCCACCGCAACCCTCCCCCGGTCAGGCCTTGTTGGGCTAAGATTATACTCGCGGCGGCCAGGCGGCGCAAGACAGTTGGTAGTGCGCGCGGCAGTTCCCTCGCAGAGCCTCGGTCATGTAACCCTGTCCTTGGCGTTCAGGTGACAGCCGATACCCAACTTTGACAACTCCGCTCTTGCCTGGAGATGCCTTGACGCACAGGCCTCCGATGAGCCATCGCTCCTGCTGCTCGATGATTCGCCTGTGTGCATACAACAGTTGGCTGCGCCTGGAAGGAGCGAGGCCAGAGCTCGAGCTACTTCAGGCGCAGCACAAGGTTCCTCCCCAGCTGAGCCGGGTCATCCACGCTCGACCGCACGCTGTCCTCGTCCAAAGCGATGAACCTGAGTCGTCTGCTTGTGAGTTCAGACACGAGTGCTGGCACCTTGTTCGAGTCGGACGGGCAGGTCTGGGCTGGTGAGCAGCACCGCACCCTCGCTGGGGCTGTAGACCATGGCGATGGAGCGGAGATCGACCCCGGCCGATGTGGCGCTGCGCAGCAAGAGAGCCAGTTCTGCATCGGCTTCGGCGTTTGGGCGAAAGGCTTCGACGGAGGGCAAGGCGGCGACGAAGAGAATGCAGGCGCGCCCGCCGGCCAGCACGTGGGCGATAAGGTCCCTGATATGCTTGCGGCCCCGAGATGATGGACAGTCGGGATACATGGCGAAGGAATCACGGCGAAGGACCGCGCTTTTGACTTCGAGATAGAGCTCGCTATTAGGCAACCAGTAGTCAATCAGCGAGTCCCCCAGCCTGGCGTTTCGATTGAAGCGCCCTGCCGACCCGAGCCAGGGTAGCAGGCCTCGACGCAGACACGTCTCAAAGGCTTTCATCTGCAAATGCGTGTCCACGAGAGCACCCTGCCTACCCTCATGAATCGCAAACAAGCGGTGCGTTGTCTTGCCAGCGGAATTCCTGGTCAAGCAGTACGCACGCCTACCTCGCACCATGAATTGCTCAAGCCTACCGGTGTTGTTGATCCAGGCCCGGTGGAGACGGTTGCCGATCGACACCTCGACAACGAATCGGTTGAGGCGCTGCATGATGGTGCAATCGATGGGGTTCTCAGCTCTCAGAAGCGTGTGCATCGACGTCAAGCCACCGCGGCAGTTCTGCGAGTGTCCTCCCACGTGAGGCAGGTCGTCAGCACTCTCGGGCGGGACACGCTGGCTAACGTTCTGTCTCTGGCAGCTTGTCTGCATGTCGAAACACGCTTGAGAGGATTATGTGTCAGCGGCTAGGAAGACGGGCCAGCCAGACGGTCGTCCGGGCGGTCTGGAACCTGCTGGCTGCGTCTCCCGGGCCCTGCACAGGTGAGCCCTTCCGCCAGCCGTTGCCACGTTGCGTAACGACAGGTCTGGAGCCGGTACTGTACATACGCTCGGCCGTGTGCCTGGCTCAGGAACCGTTCTTCTTGCAGAATCTGGTAGTGCAGGTTGGCAATGGTGAACAGGGCAAGCAGCAGGAAGAGGACCGTGCCGTTCAGCAGGAAGGTGCTGACAAAGTACAGGTCAAAGAAGACAAAGATCGGATTGCGGGAGAAACGATAGATCCCACTGGTGACCAGCTCACCTGGGCGGTTTTCGTCGATGCCCAGGCGCCAAGAGCTGCCAAGCGCTCGCAATGCCAGGAGACAAATCAGGAAGGCCAGAATGATCAAACACACACCGGCAATCCGGCAGAGCGCTGAGCGAATCAATTGCGTGCGAAACCATGCCGGCAGAGGAGCGTCGAAGCCAGGAAGCGTGTGTTCGAGTACGGCAAGGGCCCACACATTGACCTCGATGAAGAGAGCCACCTCCGCCGCACCAAGCATCCCACGTTTCCCCAAGCTGAGGGTAATCGGGTTGATGCGTTCGCGGATGCGCAACTGGATCGTCCTTCCGACAAAGATCAGAAGGAACATGGCCAGCGCAGCTATTTGAAAGGCGTCGAGAAGGGTCGTGGAGCCGACGTTGAGAGTCACTAAAGGGTGCCTTCTTTGATCTGTCGCGCTGTATTGACGAACCGCAGGAAACGATAGGTGTACCGGGCAAACTGGTCGCCCAGAAAGCCATGCTTGATGATTTTCAAGGGGCGGTTGTAGAAACCGCTGAAGCACTGTTCATACAGCTCAAGAAGGCGCTCCCGCGAGACATGGTCGAGACGTATGATTGGATGGCCAAAGTCGTATTTCGCCCAGTCGTACTCCTCGATGAGGCCCTTTGCGAGCAGTTCGTCGTAGAATGCGGTGCCTGGGACGGGCGTGACCAGTGTGAAGATGGCGATGGTGGGGTCCAACCGTTTTGCGTACTCTAGTGTCTTGAGGATGTCTTCCTCTGTGTGCTCTCGGTTCCCGATCATGAAGAAGCACCAGGTATGGATGCCATGCTTCCGGATCAGCGATGCCGCTTGTTCTGCCTTCTGCCTCGTCGTGCCCTTTTGATACTGCACGAGGTCACGTTCGAACGGTGACTCCACACCGAGACATACCAGGAAGACGCCGGCCCTTTTCATTCTTGGCAGCAAGTGTTGGTCGCGAATAATGAGGTCGGTGCGAGTTCCGTCCAGGGCAATGTGCACATCCGTCCAGCCGCGTTCGATGATCCCATCGAGTATCTGCTCGGTTCGTTGCGTGCTGACGTTGAAGGACAGATCGCTGAACCAGAATACACGGGTGCCATACTCATAGTACAGTTGGTCCAGCATCTCCAGCACACGATGTGCGCTCATGGCTCGGTAGGGGGCGTGGGCGCTACGTGGGGAGCAGAAGTTGCACTGGAAGGGGCAGCCGCGCGAGGTGACGACAATGGCATAGTTGCCCCAACCCGGCGGTATGACGGGCAAGGCGTATTCGGACATGGGCAGCATATGCCAAGCAGGCAACGGAAGTTGGTCAAGATGCTGGATCGCCGGGCGAGACTCGTTGTGGAGGACCTCGCCATGCCGTCGGAAGGACAGGCCCCGAACCCGCTTCAAGTTTGGATGGGCACTGCGTAGCTCATGCAGCAGTTCCAAGGTGGTGTGTTCGCCATCACCGCGGACGATGCAGTCCAGACTCTCACATCTGCGGAAAGACTCCTCGGGTGCAAGCGTGAACTGCGTGCCCCCTCCAACGCTGACGATGTCAGGGTCGACCTGTTTTGCGATCTCCAGACAGCGAAAGCCTTCGGGGACGAAACAGGTCATTGAGCTGGACACGCCCACAGAGCGCGGCTTTCGCTTCCGTATCTCGTCTGCAAGCGCATCCCATCCGATCTCCATGGCGTTGCAGTCTAGAATGTCGACCTCAGCCTGGTTGCATTCCAGGTATGCAGCCAGTGCAGCCATACCGACGGGCGGCGAGTAATAGCCCAGTCCGCCGCCAAAGCCCCAGTAGCGGCGAGGCGGGTCGATCAGGAGGATGTCCATGGTGTGCTCCTTGGTTTCGCTGGGATGCTCCTATCTGGCCGTCATGCTTCCGGGGCCTAGCGATCTGAAGGACTGGCTCTTGCTCGTGCTCCCATCAGCATTAGTTGGCTGCCCGAACCTCCAGGTTGTCAAAATGGATGACGACACCGCCTTCGGCAAAGGTGCCCGCCAGCAGTCCCACACTGCCGGATGGGAAAGTGGCGTCGTCTACTTCGGTCAGGAACTGGTCGTTGGCGAAGAATCTCATGACCGATCCCTCACACTCGACGCGCAATGCGTTGACGCCGCTGTCCTGACGCACTGCCTGAGAGGCAGTCCAAGGATGCAAGTCGATCCACTGGTCATTGCGAAGCATCTGCACCGCATAAAGGCCGTCGCTTGCCACGCTGAACAGGTAGAAGTTGCCTTGATCGCGATACCGGACGATGATGCCGTACTGGTTGTCGATGGGTCCCGAGGCGCGATAGGCTTCGACTTCCACAATCATGTCGGTCCACTCTTCGCGCTGTCGTCTATTCGCCCAGATTGCCATGTCGGGTGCCTCGACAGCGATTCGGTATACGCCATCCCTGTAGCCCCATTCGCCGTCGGTGTCGCCTCCGGTCTCCCATCCACTTTGCAGATTGCTAAAGTCGTCTTCGACCTGCTTCACGAGCCCGAGCTGTGCCCTTGTGGGTGCCGCGGTTGCTGGCACAAAGGCCGAGGTCGCTGTGGCTGCGGGGAGAGCTGGGGCAGAGCAGCCGCTCGCGAGACTCAGCGCAGCCAACAGGGCTGTGATAACTGCAGTGATGCTGCCAACCTTGGTGAGCATCTTGGCCCAGTCAGTGCCGGGCTTCAATTCGGACATGGTTGCCTCCCTGTGTAGCTGTCACAAACCGAGAATTGTCATGGACAAGACCGCTGAGCATCGGGACGGAGATCAGGGATAACGTGCCGGGGATCACCACCGCTCTAGAATGACCTCATCCAGCGATCGCTTCGGTACGTGGTGCACGCTATCTGCGTCACGCCAGTACCGGGTGTCCCCATCGCCTCCCACGGGGTCAATCACAACGGTCTCCTTGGGTTTTCCCAGCGCCAGCACAAGGAGGATTTCGTAGCGTTCCGGAATGTCCAATGCCTGCCGCAGACCTTCGCGTGCGATGGAGCGAATCATGCATCCACCGAGGTCCCTCTCTGCTGCCCCCAGCATGATGCTCTGCGCAGCGATACAGTGATCGCAGCCAACTGAAGCGCTGATTTCCCGGTCGCCCAGGATGACTATGTATGCAGCCGGCCGTTCCCCTGCTTCCGGTCCGTGCCAGTCCTTCAGCTCAGCTGCCCAGCCAAGGTGCGGAAAGATCAGTCTGTTCATCGCTGCTTCGCTGGACAGGATGTACTTCAGCGGCTGCCTGTTTCTCCCACTGGCAGACAAGCGGCCAAGGTCCACAAGCTGGCGCAGAGTCTCGACATCGATGGGCTGGTCCTCAAAGAAACGCCGGTAGCTACGGTTTTTTCTGATGAGTTGTTGAAGCATTGGGCTCCTCCCTGCCAGAGGGCGCCCCATACCTCGAACGCGTTGCTCACGCGCACCCGGGCGCCTGGTTTGTTGTGGCAACATTCTATCTCGGAATCAGCCGCCGGCAAAGAATGCGGGCGCGCATTAGAGGCCGTGCCGGGGTTTGAGAGATGGGCTGCTGGCCGGGGATTGGGACAAGTCTTGCCTAGTGGTGGGATCGGGGAGATAATACCGCCCATGGAATGTCGTGAGCCGTACCGTCTTCGAACACTCGCTGAGCGATTGCACGAAGGCTCTGTGCTCGCTGCCATGCTGATGTTGGCTCTGGCCCTGCAATGGAATCTGGCGTCCGCATCTGCACCGACCGCGGCGATAGGTCGGACATACCTGCCTCTGATTGCCAGCCCAGCCTGTGCCCCTATCCTAGGTGAGAGCTACGCTGCGGTCTCCCTCACCGGTACGCACCCGGCCTTGGCTGCGGAGGTGCATCCGGACCTGAACCTGGCCGTGCGAGGCTACGCACCTACCAGCGCGGAACTCAGTCTGGTGGACTACGGGGGTGGAGCAGATCCAGGCGCGCCTCAACTGGACGATCTGCTCTCTAACGGGACGGCGTCGTTTGGCGCAGCTTACCAGGTGTTTGAGTGGGACTGGGATAAGATGCATCGGGGGCCCAGGATTGCCAGCCCCTCTGTCACAGCGCTTGGACTGAACGTGCGCCGCGGTGAGACATTACATGTGCCCGCCTCGGGGTATACGATTGGTGAAGGCTGGGAAGTGCTGGTTTTGTACGCCAGCGATGAGCGCATTACGCTAAAGTACACACGTGAGGACAACGTGGTGTACGGCTACACACTGCACGTGGAAGACGCGTGCATCGAACCAAGGTTGTTGGCACTGTACGAGGTGTGCGAGGCTGCAGGCAGGACCTGTCTACCGGCATTGCATGAGCGGCAAGCGTTCGGCCGCGCACGTGCGGATCAAGTCGTGGTAGCCATCCGTGATCACGGCTGTTTCCTCGATCCCCGCTCGCGCAAGGACTGGTGGCAAGGGTACTGAGCCTGCAGCGTGCCTTGGCGATTCAACGTGAAGATGCCGGCTGAGGCCGCGCTTGTGGTGTCTCGCTGATCTCTGCAGCGTAGATCGCTCGAGTCCACAGGCATAGAGGGCGATCTTGAGGGTATCCCGCGGACACACGCGTGTGAGCCCCAAGGTGAACTCTAGGCGAATCCGTCGGGTCAGCCTATCACGAAGCCTGTCATGTCAACGGGCGTGAGCATCGAGCCAGGCAACCGCCTTGGCCAGAACCTCTTGCCGCTCGGGCTCGTTATGGATTTCGTGATACAGGCCATCCCATAGCTCTACTGTGCACTCCCCCTGCGCCCGCTGCGCGAACTCCAGAGCACCCTGTGGGAACACCAGTGGATCTGCGCCACCCTGCATGAGCAGCACCGGCAGGTCCAGCTCGCCGGCGTGCTCGAAGGTGTACTCAAGTGCCTGCATCAAGCCCAGGGCCGTTCCTAGCGAGAGTCTGTCGTGTACCAGTGGGTCGTTGACGTAGGCGGCGACCACCTCCGAATTCCTCGACAGACCGCGTGGGTCGAGCCCAGAGGGCAGCGTCAAGGCAGGCAGGAGCCGACCAAGCAGCTTCACCAGCCCGAGTTTGACAGCCTGGCCTTCGAGAGCAGTGCGCAGACCCGGCGCGGTGACCACCATCCCGTTGAGTGAGGGATGGCATCGAAGGGCATAGTTCAGCCCGAGAGTGCCGCCCAGACTGTGGCCGTAGAGGAATGATGGGAGTCCTGCAAAGGCCCGCGTTGCCTGCTGCAATGCGCACTCAATGTCCTGCATCCAGTCCTGGAACTGTGGGGCGTAACCGCGCGGTCCCTGCGACTTGCCGTGCCCGCGAAGATCAAAGGCATAGAGGGCATACCCAGCCTCAGTCAGTGATGCCCCGACATGAGAGTAGCGACTGCTGTGCTCTCCCAGCCCGTGCACGAGCGTAACGACGCCGAGCGTCTCAGCGTCGGGCTGCCAACATTGAGCATACAACCGTAAGCCGTCGTGGGTCAGCCAGGATGATTCGAGGTGGATCATCAAACAACTCCTTTGAGCGCCTATCGACAGAACATGTCCCAATCATCATACCATGCCCGCTGTCGATGTCCAACAACTGCCGGTGCACTGACCGGCAGCCCTAACGAGGACCGTGTGAGTGCCCGTAACGGCGCTCATCGGCTGGCGGCAAACACGACCCCCGATTTTGGAGGAAAGGGGGCTTGAGCGTAAGATAGGAGTTTGCCGTGCCGAAGCAGCGGTGTCGGCAGGCAGGAGACGAACGAGCTCTGACGGCCGAGATAGCTGCAGTCTCCTCGTGCCAGTGGTAAGCACCAGAGGTGGTTCTCATGTCAGTTGTCGCAAGGACAGAAGAATACGACCTGAAGAATGCGGTCTGCTCCAATAGACTGGAGGGGCTCTGGCGTCTCATGGCGGGCTATCGGCTGACCTACCTGGGCGCTAGTATCAGCCTGGCCGGCGCTGCGCTTGCCAGGGCGACCACGTTCTTGCTGCTGCGGCAGTTTGTGGATGACATCCTGGCTAGGGAAGGCGCGGCTGGCCAGGTGGCGCACATCTCCCTGGGGTTCGTGGGCCTCGCACTGGTGGAAGGCACGTTTTCGTTCTTGAGTGGGAGTCTCGCGGCACGAGCGGCAGAAGCGGTTGCACAGCGATTGCGCGATTACCTATTTGATCACATTCAGCGCCTATCGTTCGCCTATCACGATCGCACCTCGACTGGCGAGCTGATCCAGCGATGCACCTCGGATGTGGACGCCGTGCGCCGCTTTTTCAGCGAGCAGGCCATCGGCGCAGCACGGATTGTGGCACTCTTTGTAGTTAATCTAGCGGCGCTGCTGAGACTGAACGCGCGTTTGGCAGTGCTATCTGTCTCCGTTGTGCCCATCTTGGTCGTCATGTCTGTCGGCTTCTTCCGGCGAGTCTCCAAGGCATATGAGGCCTTGCAGGATCAGGAGGCTGCGCTCTCCACCGTACTGCAGGAGAACCTGAGCGGCGTCCGCGTGGTGAAGGCGTTTGCCAGGCAGCGGTTTGAGTGCGACAAATTCGGTCGGCACAATTGGGAACGGTTTCTGAGGGGGAAGCGGTTTCTGGAGCTACACGCGCTGTATTGGCCAATCTCCGACACGTTGTGCGGTGCGCAGATGCTGTTGAGCGTTGGTTTGGGTGCTCTCATGGCCCGCAACGGTTCGATCTCGGTCGGAACCTACGTTGCGTACACCGGTTTGATTATCTGGGTGATCTGGCCGATGCGCAACCTGGGACGGCTCATTGTGGACATGTCCAGTGGTCTTGTGTCGTACCAACGAGTGGCCGAAGTGATCGCTGAGGAAAGGGAGCCGCTTGACGAAGGTGACTGGCAACCTTCGGAGGGCGTGCGCGGCCAAGTGGTGTTCGATGCTGTTGGTTTCCGTTATCCCTCGGGCTATGAGGCACTGTCGCGGATCTCCTTCAGCTGTCAGCCGGGGCAGGTTGTGGGCCTACTAGGCTCAACGGGCTCGGGCAAGACAACGCTGGTCAATCTGCTGCCGAGGTTCTACGACCCGGCGGAAGGCAGTCTGACCCTTGATGGAGTGGAGCTGGGGAGGTACCCGCGCGGATACCTTCGGCAGCAGATTGGAATCGTAGAGCAGGAACCGTTTCTATTCTCACGGAGCATCCGTGAGAATCTGACGTACGGCGTGCATCGAGATGTGACGCAGCCGGAGGTTGAGCAGGCAGCGCGTACGGCGGCTGTCCATGAGGACATCATGGGCTTCCCTGCCGGGTACGACACCATCGTTGGTGAGCGGGGAGTCATGCTCTCCGGGGGACAGAAGCAGCGCATTGCCATCGCTCGCGCGTTGCTTAAGGATCCGCGCATCCTGATTCTGGATGACTGTACCTCATCGGTGGACGTAGGCACGGAACACCTCATACGTCAAGCGCTGAAGCGTCTCATGGAGGGCCGCACCACCTTCGTCATCGCCCACCGCGTACAGAGTGTCACATCTGCTGACCTGATCCTGGTCTTTGATGAAGGTCGAATTGTGGAACAAGGGACTCATCGTGAGCTGCTGCGCCACGACGGCATCTACCGGCAGATCTACGAAATGCAAACGCGTGTCGAGGAAGCACTGGAGAGGGAGGTCGACAGTGTCGGAGTATCTTGACACTGAGCAAGATGCCCCAGCGGAGGTTAGCCCACGTACGCTGATGCGCATCCTGGCCCAGGCACAGCGACACTGGCGCTGGCTGGTGGGTTTCATGATCTGTATTGTCATCGTCTCGGCGCTGGATGCAGTCTACACCTTCCTGCGCAAGCAGATCGTCGACCAGTTCGTCTTGTCTGGTAGCGAGGCGGCCTTCCGGCAGAGCCTGATTGCGTATGGTGCGACAATCCTGCTGCAGGCCATTGGAGTGTTTGGGTTCATCTACTTCACCGGCATCTTGGGGCAGCGCATCCAGTACGACCTGCGCCAGGCGATGTTTGAGCACCTGCAAGATCTCTCTTTCGCTTACTTCAACCGTACCCCAGTCGGCTGGATCATCTCCCGTGTGACGTCGGACTCGGAGCGTGTCGCGCATCTCGTGACATGGGGACTGCTGGACGTAACGTGGGGCATCGTCAACATCGCCACATCAACGGTGTTCATGTTCGTTATCAATCCACCGCTGGCGCTCATTGTGCTGGCGATCATACCCGTTCTTCTCCTGCTGGGGGCACAATTCGAGACCAGGATTCTGGACCAGTATCGCGCCGTGCGCAGGCTCAACTCTCGAATCACGGGTGCCTACAATGAGAACATCACTGGCGTGCGCGTGGTAAAGGCACTGTCCCGCGAGGAGCAGAACCTTCAAGAGTTCCGTGCGCTGACAGGTGACATGTATAGCTCGTCGTATCGGGCGGCGTGGCTCTCCGCACTCTTCCAACCCACTGTGCAGCTGGTGAGCGCGCTGGCACTGGGTACCATCGTATGGTACGGAGTGCTGCCGTCACGTTGGGGCGGCATGACAATTGGCGGCATTCAAGCTTTTGTCTCGTATCTCGTTTTCATGATCTGGCCGATACAGGATCTGGCACGAGTCTATGCCGAGATGCAGCATGCGGTTGCCTCAGCAGAGCGCATCTTTGGCCTGCTGGACACTGTATCACAAGTTAGAGATCGAGACGGCGCCGTTGATCCTGGCAGCGTGAAAGGCGACATCGTCTTCGAGCATGTGGATTTTCGCTACGACACTGCGTGCCCAGTACTGAATGACTTTAACCTGCGCGTCAAGCAGGGCGAAACGATTGCTCTTGTGGGCCCTACAGGGGGAGGCAAGTCCACGATTGTCAACCTGCTGTGCCGATTCTACGAGCCAGATGATGGCACCATCTACATCGCAGGTCGCGACTATACCGAGCTGTCGCTTCAAGCTATCCATTCGCGTCTCGGTGTTGTACTTCAGACGCCACATTTGTTCTCGGGAAGCATCCGCGACAACATCCGGTACGGACGTCTGGAGGCGACCGACGAAGAGGTTGAAGCTGCGGCGAGGGTAGCAGGAGCGCACGATTTCGTTGCCAACTTGGACGACGGCTACGATTCAGAGGTGGGTGAGGGTGGGCAGCTGCTCTCTGTTGGTCAGAAGCAGCTGATTAGCCTGGCGCGGGCGATCCTGGCGCAACCAGAGATCCTGGTCATGGACGAGGCCACGAGTTCGGTGGACACGCTGACGGAGATGCTGATTCAGCAGGGCATGGAAGCCCTCATGTCTGGGCGCACGACTTTCGTAATCGCTCACCGACTCTCCACTATCCGCCGCGCTGACCGCATTCTGTTCATAGACGATGGCAGCATTGTAGAGATGGGAACCCATGCTCAGCTCCTACGTCGCAAGGGCCGCTACTATCAGCTGTATGCACAGCAGTTCCGGACAGAGATGGGGCAGCAGGCGCCCCTGTCTCCACTGAGGGCTGAGGCATCCCCATCGGCGTGAACCTTGTCTGCTGCGGTGTTGTGATACAGGCGCCACCACCCTGCAGAAGTCACGAACCTGAAGCTGGCACCACAGCTGGACCCGCAACCTTGGGCCTTTGTCCCAGCATCGCTATAATCGGCCTATGACTCTTTACGACCAGTACGCACGGGTGTACGACGATTCTGGACAGATCGCGTTCAGCCTCAAGATGATCCCCTATCTCGACGAGCTGCTTCAGCGCCATTCAGTGCCCGGGCGTTCAATGCTCGATCTGGCCTGTGGCACGGGGACTGTGGCTCTCAGCTATGCCCAGCAGGGCTGGGAGGTATATGCGGTCGACGCATCAGCGGGCATGCTCGAGCAGGCGCGTCGAAAGGCGCAAGAGGCGGGCCTGGCAGTGACCTTCAGCCGTCAGGACATGCGGAAGTTCGTGCTTCCGCACAGCGTTGCGCTCACAACCTGCCTATACGACAGCCTGAACTATATGCTCACGTTGGCGGATCTCAAGAAAGTCGTTGCTCGCGTATCTCAAACCCTCATTCCCGGCGGCCTATTCCTCGGTGATATGAACACGCAGGTGACTCTGGAAGAGGTGTGGGGCAATAACACATTCTTCGTGGAGCGGCCAGGTATGTCGCTGATCCTGAGCAGTGGCTACGAACATGGCACAGGCTTGTCGACCGTGCACATCGTCGGGTTCATCCAGAAGCCAGATGGGTCCTACTCCCGATTCGACGAGCACCATACGGAAATCGCCCATGACTCGGAACAAGTGAAGGCTGTTCTCGAAAGCGCGGGGTTGCAGCCGGAAGCCTCCTACGAGTGCTTCCAGTTTGTGGCACCCGGCCCTCGTACGAGGCGGATCATGTGGGTGGCCCGAAAGCCCGGGGTAGATTCATGAGCGAGAAGAGCGCTACCTATGCACTGCTCGTGGGCACTACTGTTGTGTGGGGCGGATCGTTCGTCGCCATCAAGCAGGCGTTGAACTACTTGAGCCCACTGGAGCTGCTGTTTATGCGCTTCGTACCGGCATCGTTGGCGTTTGCCGTGCTCATCTGCTGGAATCAGCGGCGCGATCTGGCCACGCTGCTGCGAGAGGAGCCACGGTCCCTGGGGCTGATGGGGTTCTTCGGCGTTCTGGTATATCACTTGGCGCTCAACACGGGTGAGCAGTTGATCCCGGCAGGTACGGCCAGCCTTATCATGGCAACTGAGCCAGTGTTCGTTTTCCTACTCTCTCTAGTTCTTCTCGGTGAGAGGCTTACCTGGCCGCGGGTATTCGGATTGTGTTTGGCCTTTGCTGGCCTGTTCATTGTTATCCGTTTTGCCAGCGGCGAGGACATAGAATTTCGCTACCTGCAGGGAGTGCTGATCACGCTGGTGGCGCCTGTCTCCTGGGCGATATACACCATCATCAGCCGGCCACTGGCCACCAAGTACTCACCTGTGGCCGTGACTGGCATGGGTACCATCTTCGCCGGCGTGCCCATCTTGCTCACGGGCTCGGCGGATTTGTTGGCCAAGCTGCCGCATCTGCCTTGGGATGGTTGGGCGAGTATTGCGTATCTAGCGTTTCTGGCAACGGTGGGTGGGGTGACAATCTGGGTGATGGCTCTGCGGCGACTGGAGGCCAGCCAAGTGGGTGTCTTCATCTACCTCGTACCTCTTTGGAGTGCGGTGCTCAGCAGAGTGTTTCTGAGCGAACCGGTCACGGCTCCACTGGCTGTGGGTGCCGGGCTGGTCATAGGCGGCGTCGCGCTGGTGAATCGCTGATCGCGGGACGCCTGGGTCAAGCCCGCGGGAGAGAGGGACACATGTCGGTATGGGATCGTTTTCTGGGCCTGGTGTTTGCCGCAGTGTATGCGCTGCGGCGAGCCAAGATTGGCTTCCTGCGGCTTGATCTCGCGGCAGTAGTAGCAGCGCTGATCGCGATCGGCTATGCAGTATACCGAGGCTGGGTCCAGGGTTGGGACTGGCCGCACTTTCTGGTGGTCCTAGGTGGTCTGTCCATGGTGGTCCTGATACTGTTGGCGGAGACACGACGCTATGTCGTGTTTCGAGCTAGGGCTCAGCCCGCAACCGCCGGGGGCGCGGAACTGGCTCCGGAGCAGAAGATCTTTGTGAGGGGCAGCGGCAACTTCGAAGTGAGCCACATGCAACGCTATCTTGCGGAGGTGCCGGTTGTGTTCTGGACAACCGAATTGGCCGATCACGTACTGGCGGCGAAGGTACGTGCTCTCAGGGTGCTGGGCGTTGGCGTGCCAAAGGCCGAAAGGGGATGGTGGTACATCTTCTTGGATCCGCCGAAAGTAACCGAAATCGTCGACGGTGAACTGTGCTTTGGCGCAAGGTGCCGTCCGGCTGTGCGTGTGCGGTACGCGACAGACAAGGGTCTCCAGGCAGTCTATCTGAGTTGTGATGATGCCGAACAGCAGCGGTCGCTGTTGAGCGAATTGAGAGCCAAGGCGGACGCGGCGGCAATGAGACGGGGGCAGTCAAAAGAAAGGGCCGCGACGCGAACACAGCCAACAGCTGACAGCGGCATGTCCTGAGGCAACGTTTGGCTTGGGCGCGCTCAGTGACACGATGAACGCGCATACTGGACCATGGTACCCGGCGCTCCAAACGGAGCGCCGGGCTTTGCATTGCAGCAGCTAAGCACATGGGCCGATGTCCGTGGGGCTCAGCCTACTCGAACTGCCACGGGGCTGTATGGGCTAGATGACTTCCTCCCTAACCTTGGCGCTGACATAGTCCATGATGGCAACGACAATGGCGATTGCCCAGACGGCTGCGCCAGCCTCACGGTACATGAGCAGCCGGATCCACTGCTGTAGCAAGAATCCGATGCCACCACCGCCCACGAATCCGATTATCGTCGACATGCGGACGTTGATGTCCCAACGGTAGATCGTGAAAGCCAGATAGGGCGGCACGATCTGCGGGATCACTGCGTATGCGATCATCTGCCAGCGGTTGGCGCCCGTGGCCAGCACAGCTTCAATGGGGCGGGGGTCAATGGATTCTACGGCTTCCGAGTAGAGCTTGCCCAGTGCGGCGACGGAGTGGACAGCCAAGGCCAGCACGCCGGCGAAAGGTCCCAGGCCCACCCACACCACGAAAATGATGGCCATGATCAGCGGCTCAATAGAGCGCAAGATATTCAGTACCGAGCGGACACCATAGTACACTGCCAGCATAGCTGGGTTGCCGCCCATCATGTTGCGGGCAGCGAGGAAGCTAACAGGGACGGCGATGACTATGGCAAAGGTGGTAGCCATCAATGCCAGGAAGACAGTCTCCGTCATCTTCTCGACAACCAGGAAGAAGGTCTCGCTGAGATGTGGTGCGCCGACCTCGCGCTCCAGACGTGCTTCGATGTGATAGGGACGAGGGCCCTTGCCGCGGGCCTCGGGCATCGGTTCAGTGGCGATGATTGTCATGGGCGGGATGTTTCCCTGCTCGTCGGTGTTGAAGGTGATGTACCGCCCTTGCTGCCTGACCCGCCACTCCATCCCAATCTCGTCCACCCACCACATGCTGCCGAAAGATGATGGCCAGAAGTTGCGGCCCTCAATGACGAAAGCGTCCTCAAGCGGGTCGCCGCAGGTGGAACCACTCACCAAGCGGACGTATGGCCCTTCAGAGGGCGGCTCCCCCTTCGGTGGCGGGTCCTCTGAACACGGGATCTGGACTTGGACCTTGCCTATCTGCGTCTCGATGTCTCGCTCCAGAACAGCTGGTTTCAGAAGGCTGGTAACGAGAGGCCGGATGTCGGCGACATCTGACACTAGACGCTCAAGATTGATCTTGGTGACGCCCCAGCCGATGAAGTACACCGCAAGAGCAATGGCCAACACTGGTATGAGGACTGGCAACCTCTTGCCTTGGGCCAGCATGTAGGCGTCATAGATATTCCAAAGCCACGCCAGCAGCACGGCTGCGAACAACGCTTCATTCCCTGTCCAAGCGATCAGGGGAACGAGCAGGCAGATGGATATGAATAGGAGGACACCCCTAACGGTACTTCCGTTGTAGAACTGCCCCAGACCAGGGACAATCGAGAGCACTGCACTGAGAAGTGGCGATCTTTGCGGCTTGTTGTCTTCCATGTTGTCTCCTAGGCTACGGACAGCCGTTCCGCTTCCTGGCCGTAGATCTCTTTGAAGCGCTCATCGGTGATCTCGTCAGCGACACCCTGGAACACCACGCGTCCATCCTTCAGCCCAACCACCCGAGTCGCGTAGCGCCGCACCAGGTCCATGTAGTGCAGACTGCAGATGACGGTGATGCCGTCTTCCTTGTTCAGTTGCTCCAGGTAGCGGAGTATGGAATGAGCCAGCACGGGATCCAGGCTGGCCACCGGTTCATCAGCCAGCATGAGCTCTGGCTCCTGCATGAGGGCGCGAGCGATGCCGACTCGCTGCCGCTGACCTCCGCTCAACTCGTCTGCTCGCTTGTGCGCCAGGGACGCGATGCCGACCCGGTCGAGGTTGCGCTGTACCATCTCCAGGTCCTGGCGCGGAAAGCGTCCCAGGATGCTGCTCCAAGTTGGGCTGTAACCCAGCCTGCCGCTCAGAACGTTGGTCAACACTGACGATCGTTCGACCAGATTGAAGGCTTGAAAGATCATGCCAATCTTGCGACGTATTCTGCGCAGCTTGGTCCCATCAGCGGTCGTGATGTCGATGTCGTTCCAGGTGATCCTGCCTTCGGTGGGCTCGATAAGCCGGTTGATGCAGCGCAGCAGTGTGGACTTGCCAGCACCGCTCAGTCCCAAGACCACCAGGAACTCGCCATCTTTGACGTCGAACGTGACGTCCTTGAGGGCCACGGTGCCATCGTCATATATCTTGGTTAGGTGTTCGATTCTCAGCAAGATGCCCTCCTTAAGGTTGGGGTTGGGGGCGGCCTCTCCCCGTGGGACTATTGGCCCAGCGCGGCCAATGATGTGACCAGCAACTCCAGGAAAGGATGTGAATGCGGTCGATGGCCTAGCTGACACATGTTAGCACAGTCGGCACCAATCTGCAACAGTGCGTTGCTCTTGGGCAGGGCTCGCGCCTAGTTACGCAAGTGGCGTGAGACATGATGCGTCGGTGTGGTTGCGGGCGCAGCAACAATTGCATCTCTGATTTGCAGAGACCGGCAACCCAAGCCTGTCAGCGGGAACGGGCTCACCGGCACCCGGGTTGAGGCCAAGGTTGTGACCGTTTTGCTTCTGGCCCTGACCGATGGGGCCCAGAGGAGCAGTTGCTGGCGGGGATCTCCGTGAAGCAGCCGGAGCTCACATTTTGCCGTTGGCTAGTGTGCGCTATACTACTGACTGCCGAGAGGCACCGCTCTGGGCCTCTGCGCGGGGCCGCAGATATCCCCAGGATGCGTGTCCGGTATGCAGAAGTGAACTCGCGGGCGGGAGAAACGCGGCGGTTTGTCCGTCGTGCGATGTTCACAGTCGAAGGGAGACACATCGTGACCGACTCACCAACCATCTACGAAGCTCTTGCCCAACGCCTGAGCAACACCCCAAACGGTCTCCCCCGCAGCGCAAACCGCACTGAACTGAAGCTGCTGGCTAAGATGTTCACCGCACAGGAGGCGCGGCTGGGGGCCGCAATGCACTTGGAGCCGGAGGATGCGACTGAGATCGCCGCGCGAGCAGGGATCGACGCGAAGGTGGCTCTCCAAAGCCTGAAAGGTATGGCGAGAAAAGGTTTGGTGCGCGCTGGACGCGGGAAGAAGGGTCTGGCATTTGCGCTGCTGCCGTTCGTGGTTGGCTCCTACGAAGAGGCCCTGCCGTATCTCGATGAGGAGATGGCCCGACTTTTCGAGCAGCTCATTCAGGAAACCCGTGGCGAAGGACTGCTTGGGCCAGGGCCGGCGTTACAGCGCATCATCCCGGTCGAGCAGAGCATTGATGCTGACATCGAGTTGCTGCCGTACGAGCGGGCGTCTGAACTGCTTGAAGCGGCCAAGTCATTCGGCGTGCGGGAGTGCATTTGCCGCAAGCAGAAGGGAATGATCGGGGAGCGCTGCGAATACCCCATTGACAATTGCTTGAACTTTGCTCCTGTGGAGGGCGCCTTTGCCAACCAGCCGCACGTCAAGCCGATCAGCAGGGAGGAAGCGTTCCGAATCCTGCGTGAGGCCGAGGAGGCGGGTCTGGTGCACTCGGTTTACAACCAGCAGGACGGCATCTTCTATGTCTGCAACTGTTGCCCGTGCTGTTGTGGGATCATGCGCGGCGTGGTGGAATTTGGACGTGCGCACGCGCTGGCCAGGTCCAACTATCAGGCTGCTGTGGACGCCGATGCCTGCACTGGTTGCGAGTCTTGCGTTGAGCGCTGCCACTTTGACGCGCTGTCCGTGCCCGACGATGTGTGCATTGTTGACCAAGTGCACTGCATGGGTTGCGGGCTTTGCGTCAGCGCCTGTCCCAGCGATGCGATTCGCCTGGTCAAGCGTGCGCCTGAAGACCAGGTTCGCGTGCCGGCAAACTACCGCCAGTGGCAGCAGGAGCGGGCAGCGGCGCGTGGTATGCCTCTGGAGGAGCTTCTATAGCTCGGTCCGAGCGAGGATCGCAGGCAAGATCGAGCCAGGAGAAAGGGCCCACGCGCTGTGGGCTGGCCTGGGGAATCGCCTCACGTGAGCCCGAACGGGCGGCTCGGGCCCGCAGTTCGACGGATAAGGAGGCCAGACGGATGCGGGCTATGGTGGTGCGGAGTCCTGGACCGATTGGGCAAGGTCCACTCTCACTCGAGACTCGTCCCGACCCAGTCCCGGGTCCTGGCGAGATCCGGCTACGGGTTCATGTCTGCGGGATTTGTCACACTGACCTGCACACTGTAGAGGGCGAGTTGGAGCTGCCGAAGCTACCGGTGATCCCTGGTCATCAGATCGTTGGGCTGGTGGAGGCGGTGGGACCAGAGGTCAGCCTGCTGCAGGTAGGCCAACGAGTCGGCGTAGGTTGGCTGAATTGGAGCTGTGGCCAGTGCAGGTTCTGCCAGTCAGGGCAGGAGAACCTGTGCCCGGACGCCCGCTTCACAGGTTTGCACGTTGATGGGGGCTATGCAGAGCAGGCTACTGTCAGTGAGCGCTTTGCGCAGGCCATTCCAGGGGGGCTGACGGACGTAGAGGCAGCACCCCTCCTCTGTGCGGGGATCATTGGCTACCGTTCGCTGCGGCTGAGCGAGATTCAACCGGGCGGCAATCTTGGGCTGTACGGTTTTGGTGGGAGTGCACACATCGCGATTCAGGTGGCCCGCCATTGGGGTTGCCGTGTGTACGTCTTTAGCCGCGGCGAGGAACACCGGCGATTGGCACAGGAACTTGGTGCCGAGTGGACTGGACTGGCTCAGGACGCGCCACCCGTGGAACTCGACGCCAGCGTGATCTTTGCCCCAGCTGGCTGGATTGTCCCCCTGGCC
>Ga0180437_10002664_pt1 | contig 27974 bp, 22 predicted proteins | sample SS_ome_4_FD_132410 | JGI IMG/M metagenome (GOLD analysis project Ga0180437, IMG submission 132410) | Hypersaline lake sediment archaeal communities from the Salton Sea, California, USA - SS_3_D_1 metaG | ecosystem: Environmental > Aquatic > Non-marine Saline and Alkaline > Hypersaline >...
AGATGTTAGTTCGGCTCGCGAGGTCCAGGGACCTGCTGTTCCCCCCAAAGCATCCCGCCGCGGCATTCTTGCGGTGCGTCATCCTATCTCGCATGTGCGCCGGATGGGACTGTTCTTTCGAGAACTGCATACGCTGACACGTTCTGGCGTCGCTATTGCCCCGGCATGTCGGGAATTAGAGCGCCACGCCCCAAGTTCGCTCCGATTTTTAGCTCGCGAGATGGCTTCGGTCGCTGAATCCGGAGAGCCCACCTCGACGGTCATGGAGACACACCAGAACCTTTTCTATCCCTGGCACGTTGGAGTTGTCCGAGCGGCCGAAACCGGTGGCTTTCTGCCGGAAGCATTCGATCAAATCACCCATGCCTATGAAGTCGAGTGGGAAACCCGCACAGCGCTTCGACTTCGCCTGTTCTTCTACGGAGTATTCGGCACACCGGCCGTACTGTTCTCCCTCCCTCTCATATTGACGGTTGCGCAGCCGATTCCCGCTGAAGGATGGACGCCGGAATCGGTCGCCGGGACCATTTTCTACTACTTCAGGACGATCTCATTGCCAATTGCCGTTGGGTTGTTTGCATGCATTGTCATCTGGCAGATGCTCCAGACGACGGCATGGTTTCAGGAAGCGCAGCAGCGGATCGTCCTTCGCCTGCCGATTGTTGGCAGAATGGCTCGAGCGGCGGCGCTCCAACGCTACATGGCCATACTTGGTCTTATGCTGCGAGGTGGATTGCCGATAGCGGGGGCGGCAGAAGAGGCGGCGATGTCGGCTGGCAACGTCGTCCTGACGCCAAAACTCCTGGAGATCGTTCCAACCCTTCGCGAGGGAGTGCCGCTGTCGCAGTTGCTGAGGCAGACAGAGGCGTTTGACCCGGATACACTCAATATGGCGACGACGGGCGAAATGTCGGGGAGTCTGCCGGAAATGCTCGAAAGAGCGGCCGGCTACTATCGTGAGGAAAACGAGGCGAAGCGGAAGATGCTGCTCAAGGTAGCGGGAGTGACTTTTGGGGTGATTTGGCTCGCGCTGCTCGGAGCGCTGGCGCTTGTGGCTTTGCGGACGTACTTCGATTTCGCATTTCGGACCTATGATTGGATGATGGAGGGGATAGAGTGAAGCTTGATGTGGACGATATGTGTTTTGCCTGTGGGAAGCGAAATCCCATCGGGTTGAAGTTGGATTTTTGGTTCGAAGACGAAAATTATGTGACCGAGTTCGAGGTGAAGCCAGAGCATCAAGGCTGGACGGGAATCGTCCACGGCGGGCTACTGGCGACGGCTCTCGATGAGACGATGGCTCGCTTGTTATGGGAGAAGGATCTCAACGCGATCACGGGAAGGATCAACGTTCGATATCACAGGCCGGTGAAGATCGGTGAGAGGGTTCGGGTGCGGGCGCGACTTACGAAACAGCGCTCACGACTGGTCGAAACGGAGGCGGAGGCTGCGCTCCCGGATGGCACGTTGGTGGCGGAGGCGATGGCGGTGAGCATGCAGGTGTAGCCCATCTGGATTCAACCTGCAGCGAAATGCTCCGAGCCTATCGCTGAGGGAGGGAGTTGAGTAAATCGCGTGATTCCTTCTGGGCGGGATTCACCTCCAAGGCGTGTTCGAGCGCGCGTCGGGCGTCATCGAAGCGTCCCATCTGGGCATAGGCGAAGCCGAGATTCTTGAGCGCAAGGATGTTGTTGGGTTCGTAAACGAGGGCCGTCTCAAGTTCTCGCACGGCGGCCTCGATATCTCCACGTCGTCCATAGACGGAGGCGAGGTTGGCGTGGGCGTCGGCGTTTGTGGGATCGATCGTTAGCGCTTTTTCGAATTGTTCTTGCGCTAGCTCCAGCCGATTGGTGCGGCCGTAGATGGAGCCAAGGCGGACGTGTAGGAGCGCGTCTGGTGCGGTCTGGAGTGCCTGATCGTACACTCGCGCGGCGTCTTCCGTCCTTCCCTGCTCCAGATTGCGTTGACCCACTTGTGCGACTACCGATGCAAGCTCACCGCCTATGTTGAGGGTGCGCTCTAATAATCGGTCCGAGAGTCCCTCGTCGCCTCTCATCCACGCGTAGTCCGCTCGCACGAGGATATAGCGGGATGCGATCAGCCTCTCCTCGCTTCCGTAAGTGAAGCGTCTTCGGGATATGTCGAGATCGAAAGGATGTCGGAACGGATCGGGAGCAGTTTCGAAGGTCGAGCGTTTCTGTGCGGCCGGCATGATACGGTAAAGGCATCCCCACGGCACCTGGGCAAAGCCCGATAACGCGGAATCCGGCACCCGGTCAACGGCGAAGACCGCCTTACCTCTGGCGATGGACTCTCCGATGAAACGCGCTTCGGATATAGCTCTTCGTTCCTCTGAGGGATGCACGGCTTTGGTCGTTGGGACCACGCCGCCTTCGACTCTCGACCATAGCTCAACGTCGACCGCCTGGTTTTCGACGAATTTTTGATACATGAGAGCAAAGGTGGGATTGGTGCTCGGAAGGATGATACAGGATTGCGGCTCGATGACTTTCAGAATGTCGGTGGTGTTTTCGAGTACAAATCGCTGCTCCGAGAGATCGTTTCGAGCGAAGTTCGTGACGAACGCTAGCGCGGGCATGACCAATGCCAGACCGGCCAGGGGTTTAAGTTTGGGGCGGCGCGCGAGCCATTGGACAGCGGCATCGAGGCCGAAGGCCACGCAGAAGGTCAAAGCGAGTATTGCAGGCAGGTAGTAGACTTCGATTTCCCAAGGGATGTCGTAATTGATCGCCCATGCGATGAAAGACGAGATTGTCAGGCCGGTCAGCCAGAAGAGAGGGCGATCTCGCTTCAGCATCGCGACGGCCCCGCCGAGCGCAAGGACGAGTCCCGGCCATGTCAGCTCGGTGGGCAAGCCGCGAAGGAAGGAGATCGCGTTTCTATAGACTTCGGTCACAGTGAGAGCGAACATGCGCCCGCGGTATTGGCTCGCCGTGAGGTAGGCCCACCAATTGCCGAGCGTCTCCGGGTTTCCCCAATCGATGGGGGGATTCGTTGCCGACCGAATCGGCGCGTAGGTGTGGATGCTGAATCCGGCGATGACGAGAAGCGTCGATCCCAAGAGCGCGTGCGGTCTTCTCAGCAATCCGGGATCGGTCGCATATATGAAAACAGCATATGCCGGAATCAGCAGGATATGGCTGTAGTGAACGGCGAGGCCGAGCCCGAAGGTCAGCGCAAACCAGAAGACATATCGATCATCGGCAGGTGGTGTTGCTCGCCGATCTTCGCGTCCTCGCTCTCGTCGCCATCGCAGCAGAAATATGATCTGAAGTGCGATCAGGCTCATGCTCAGGGTGTAGACTTCGGCGATGGTGGCCTGTCGCCAGAATGTCGCCGAGAAGGCGAACGTCAGCGCGGCGGCCGCCGCTGCAAATCGACCGATGCCGACCGCGAGGAGAAGGTGGAAAAGGGCACCGCAGGCAAAGGCGCCCATGACGGCCGAGAAGAGGTTAATGCGATAGGCGATGTCACCAACAGGCAATGCAACGGCGAAGATCTTGCTCAGCAGACAGTAGAGGGGAAATCCTGGCGGATGAGGAACGCCGAGCGTCCAAGCACAGACGATATTCTCCCCCGTGCCTTCGACGAAAACCGTAGGACAGAGAGTCGCTCCATATGCGACCAGCAATACGGCTACCAAGAGCGCCAAGAGCCAGTTGCGTCGGATGACACGCAAGGGGGCCATCGGCATAGGGGTCTACAAAAGAAGAAGACGCGTTCGAGCGTCCCGAAAGGATAGACTACCCCCCGCCAATTTTGCTCCCCTCCTTGTCGGCATGTTTTCCAATCCGTTGGCCGGTTGGTTCCTCGGCTGCGACGCCGTCCCTCTTCCAGTCATCGCAACTAATTGTCATACGGACGTCTTTGCGGCCGCGGGTTCTCTGGCCGAATTCAGCGGGACAGATGCGAAGGCCGGCCTTCTGGTAGCACCGTATGGCTCGTTCGTTCTCGGGGTGACACGAGAGCTGTATCTCACGAAGCTCGAAATGCTCAAAGCCGTACTTCAGCAGCGCTCGCGTGGCCGCCGTACCATAGCCGCGATCCCATTGCCTCGGATCTCCGATCATGATGCCGAGTAAAGCCGTGTTTCTTTCGTAGTCGATGCCACGCAGACCGCAGGTGCCGATCGAAACTCCTCTTTCATTTTGGATAATGAAGCCGCGTTGGTGCTGTTTGTCGGCAAGGATATTGGCGATCCAGCTTCGTTCCTGCTCAATCGTGTGAACGGGGTTCACGAGGCCCAGAAACCGGGCTACTTCCGGATTGGAGACCCACCGAAGGCAGACCTCGGCATCTTCTATTCGAATCGGCCTCAACTTCACCCTAGCCATACCGCCCTGAAGTTTCGCCACGGCTTCGAACCAATCCTCGTGTTGCTTCCTTTACACCCCAGGGGAGGTTTCCGTATAATGACGCCCGGCGTGTCGTCCGAGAATGATCGTCGCCAGGAGACAGGTGGAAACGATGACAGCAAAGCGCGGCGTTTTTCCTCTTATGCACTTTATCGCCCTCATGGCATACATGTTGGCTTTTTGCTTAGCTGGGGGTGAGAGCGCGGAGGCCCTCCGCTTGCCCGAGGAAGGTGGGCGGCTCCAGGTGCGCGTCCATGCGCAGTGGAACCAACGATATCTGTGTCTAGCCGTTCGTGTTCCCGATACGATACTGACCGGCACGAGTACGGCGGCCATGTCGACGCCGGAACAGGACGACGCCATTGAATTCGATTTCGAGCTTCCGACTGCTCGTGGCCTCTCTGCCCATCGCCTCGTCATCGGAGTGGCGGGCGGGATGACGCTGTTTAGTCGCGATGAGAGCGGGCATTGGCGAACCGACCCTTCTTGGGTCGCGGGGCCAAGAACGGTGAAGTTTGCGGTGGCCGAGGACGGGACGCTGAATAATCCGCGCGACAAGGATGGCGGCTACACGATCGAGTGTGCGATTCCATGGCCGTTCATGTGCGAGCAGGCTCCGGCAGGGCAAGAGATTGGTTTCAACGTGGTCTGTTGGATTAAGGGGGAGAACGAGGCGATAGCAAGTTGGTCTCCGTCTGTAAGCGATCCGACAGAGGTTGGTGAAGCTGTACGGTGGGGGCGAATGCTGATCAGCACAGGAGCAGGGCTCGGTAAGGCCATGGGGTCTTGGGTGCCCTGCCCCTTCGCAAGTCAGATGCCATTCATCGATGGACGCCTCGCTGCGGACGAATGGCTGACGGCGGCGACGCTGAGTTTCGAGCGACCTCAACCAGTGATCGAGGCCCTTGCTTCGCCACCCGAGAAGGCTGGGGTCGCGGCGACGCTGATGGCTATTTATCGTTATGATTGGATGGGCGGGCTCGGTGCAGAATCGGGCGCTCCTTTTTGGAATTCCAGGGGGGGGCCGGCCACGAGTCACCAGCCGCGCATCGGCGCCGGGCCTTGGCAGAATTTCACTCGGGTGGATTGGCACGCCGACGAGCTTTCTGAGATCCAGCGCGCTGGAATCGACATCATCCTCGCCCGGTATTCAGGCGAGGATAGGGCGCGTCGCACCTGGGCCAGAGCTGGGCTCGAACGTCTCACACAGGCATTAAAACAGCGACGCGCTGGAGGCCTAGGATACCCCCTCGTGGGAATGATGCTCGATACGAGCGCGCTCAAGGGGGTTGATCTGAGTTCGGATGCTGGTTGCGGACGACTCTATGGGATGGTGCGCGAGTTTTTCATGCGAGTGCCGAGAGAGTTCTGGGCCCAGGTCGGAGGGAGCCCGGAGGAGGGGCTGACTCCAGGCGTGCCGATTCTTCTCGGCGAACCTGGAGAAGTGGTAGATTGGGATGCGGGGACCTTCGCCTCCTGCGAAGAGCTTTTCGCCGAGGATTTCAGTGGAGCGAGGATCGCCTGGCTTGGAAGCTCCGCCTGGCGGCGGAAGGATGTGGAATTCCACAGTTTTGTCGACCTGCCTGGAGCAGCGGGCATGAGTTTATCATCGCCCAGTGGCGCCACCGCCGTTGCCCTCTCTCCTGGCTTCTGCCCACCCCCCGGCGAGTCGAAAGATATTCGTCCGCGGGCGGGGGGAACGTCCTACCGGTCGGATTGGCAGCGTGCCTTCGCGGTACAACCGGAGCTCATTATCGTCGATAGCTGGAACGACTACGAGCGAGGGACTGAGATCGCTCCCAGCAGGCAGTATGGAGTTCTCTTCGTGGATATGACCCGGTATTTCCAATCTCGCCTTGGTAGCGAGAAGCCGCATGAGCTCTCTTTGAAGCACTATCGAATACCGGATTTGCTGCTTCCTGGAGCGACATGCTATGGAGAATTCCTCGTCGAGAATATTGGAACCGAGTCGCTCCAAACAGGGGTCCGGACCACGGTCGACTATGAGATGAGGCGACGCTCTGACGACGCTGTGGTTCTGAAGAAAACCGCCGCCCAACGGCTCAGTGTCGCCGCCGGACAGACGAAACGCATCCCCGTGGCCATCTCGGCGATTGACGCAAATGATGATCCCCTATCGCCGGGGGAATACCTCTTCACACTGCGCGTCGTCCAAAGCAAAGTCGCCTATGTCAACTCGCGTTGGTTCGCAAAGCCAATTGCGGAACTCACGGTGCCGATTACGGTTGGCGATCCGCCCGCGTGGAAAGCGACGGTGATGAGTACGTCTTTGCCAGCTTCGATGGCGACTGGATCGACGAAACAGATGATCGTGCGCCTGCGCAACGATGGAAGGGAAACGTGGAGACAGGGAACGACCTCTCTCTCGTATCGATGGCTGCTCTTCCACGACGATTTGGAGCAACCAACGAATAGGGCACGAGAAATTGTAGTGAGAGAGTCTGTGCGAGCCGAGCTTCCGGAAGACGTGGGGCCGGGGGAGGTGGTCTCCGTCGTAATTCCAGTCTCAGCGCAAGCAGCCGACGGTCGGCCGCTTCCAGTTCTGTCGCCCGAAACGCTCAGGCATTATCGCCTTCAATGGCTGCTCATCGGAGACGATGCTCGATCGTCTTTGGCGTCTGCAAGCGCGGCCGGCGAAGAGGCGATTCAAGTTCTTGCACGAGACGATGGCGACCTCATCGAATCCGTCGTCGCTCCGACGACGATTGCCGCAGGTGAGACGGCGACCGCCATACTCACAGTGGGCAACGACGGCGACCGTGTATGGCGTAGCGACGAGACATCGGTGGTCTGCCGATGGCACCGGTGGGACGGTCGGGCATCGGATGCGCCTGAAAAAGTGACCCATCTGACAACCGATGTTCTCCCAGGAGAACGATTAGAGGTAGAAGGATCGCTCATCGCCCCAGACGCGCCGGGGCCATATTGGCTCGCTTGGGGCATCGTAGATGAGACCCATACACAAGAGTCGATAGCAGATGGTTTCCGGGCGCGAGCTATCGCGCCTGTTTTGGTGAGCTCACCCCACCAACGACCGGTGGACCTGAGTGCTTTCGTGAACGTGCCCGCGCTCACCACAGAGGATTATCGGGCACGGGGTGATTTCGACGGCCGCGGGAACAGTTTGCCGGCGGAATGGTTCCCGGCAGATCAGAGCAGTCCGCATGAGGATCTATACCCGGCCGGCTACTACGCGCCCCAGCCCGACGACGGAGGGGTCGTCTTCGCGTTTCCGGATCTCCACTCCGGTATCGGCGGAGCGATAGCGTGTACGGGGCAGTGGATCCCGCTCGGAGAGGAGGGCGCTGCGGCAGTTCACCTTGTCGCCGCTGCCACCGCTGGAGCCAAGAACGTATCTTTCAAGTTGGAGACAGAAGAAGGCGAAGTGACTTCTGTGCTCGTTGAAGTTCCCGCCTGGGATACGTGGGATGGGGAGACATCGATTGCGTTCTATAGTCCCTATGTGCGCAGCCTCCAGGGCGATATGGCTGGCCGTCCGGCATTTCTCTATCGCATTACGGTCGCCTCCCCGAGCGGGAGTGCCGTCCGCCTCGGCCTTCCGAAAGACCCGCATATCAAGGTGTTAGCTGTCACGGCGGAGAGCAAGCCTCGCTAAACGCGCCCAGTCCTAATACGGAGAAAGCATATTGGATCGCTGGCTCATACGAAGAGCGACCGTCGTGACAATGGACGATGAGCGGCGGGTCATGCCCGAAACCGACGTGCTGATCGATGGGAGCACCATTGGGGGCATCGCCTCCTCGAATTCCAATGAGTATTCAGTGCCCCCCGATCACGTGATCGACGCGAACGGAATGGTGGCGATACCTGGATTAGTGAATGCGCACACACACTGCGCGATGACGCTACTCCGTGGATATGCCGACGACATGCCACTCATGCCCTGGCTCGAAGAGCGGATATGGCCGTTCGAGATGAAACTCGAGGAAGAAGACGTCTATTGGGGCACACTGCTGGGTGTTGCAGAGATGATTCGCGCCGGAGTCACATGCTTCAGCGACATGTACCATTTCTTCGAGGCGACGGCTCGCGGAGCCATTGACAGCGGAATGCGCGCCGTCGTATCGGGAGTGCTGCTCGGATTCGTCGAAGACGCTCAGGGGCATCTCGACCGAGCCATTGAGTTTGCTTCCGAATGGAAAGATAAGGGTGACGGCATCCTGGTGACGATGCTTGGCCCCCATGCGCCATATACGGTGAATGACGAGTTCCTCGAACAGGTGATTTCAGCGGCGCTGGACGTCAAGGTGGGAATTCACATTCACGTATCGGAGACGAAGGGGGAGGTCGAGGATAGCCTCAAAGAGCACGGCATCACGCCTGTTGAGCGCCTCAATCGCCTTGGTTTGTTCGAGGCCAAGCCCGTCCTGGCGGCCCACTGTGTCCACCTGACCGAAGATGATGTGGCCATCTTGGCGGGTAAGGGTGTGGGGATTGCCCATTGTCCGGGCAGCAACATGAAGCTGTCATCTGGGGTTGCGCCGATTCCGAAGCTTATCGACGCTGAGTGCGTTGTTGGATTGGGAACCGACGGCCCAGCCAGCAACAACAACTTGGATATGATCGAAGAAGCGAGGCTCGCTGCGTTGCTCCACAAGTTGGAAGGAGGAGATCCGACGCTTGTCCCAGCGTATCAGGCCCTCGAAATGGCCACCCGGAGTGGTGCCAGAGCGCTCGGCATCGAAGGCGAAGTGGGGCAGATCAAACCGGGCATGAAGGCCGATATTGTGCTATTCGACTTTCAGCAGCCACATCTCGTCCCTCCACACGACGTCATCTCTCACCTGGTATATGCGGCGCGTGCCGGCGACGTGAGGACGGTCTTCATCAACGGCCGGCTCGTGATGAGAGACCGGGAATTCCTCACGATAGACGAGTCCGAGGTGTATGGGCAGGTGCGCGAGCGATTGCGACGGCTTACCTGATGGCTGACCTCGACGACCCCATCGGCGGATCGAGTGAGGCGGACGTTCGGCGGATGATGGACCGGGCGAAAGAGGCGGGGCTCTTCCGGTTGTTGGACCAAGTCTACGGCGAGCTTCCGGAAACGACGTGCGAGAACTGCGGTCGCTGCTGTTTCGAGAGCCCCGGCGTCTTCTTCGTCGAGTATCTACGGCTGCTCGACCTCATCGCCACGATGTCTTCCCAACGCCGAGATGAGCTGCTGGAGCTGGCCGTTCGGGAATTATTCTTCTCGTGGATCGAGCCGGACCGAACGTGTATCTTCCTCGACCTCGATAAATCACTCTGTACGGTGTACGATAATCGTCCGCTTGCCTGTCGCTTGTTTGGTCTGGTAGGAACGGCAAATCGGGAGACGGAAGTGGCTAAGGCGAGACTAGCTGCGCGGCAGGATGCGCAGCGTTTGGGGCGATTCGGCATCAGAATTCCGGAGGCCGTCATCCAACGGTCTTTGGTGAACTGCGATAAAGTGTGCGATCGACGAGGACGACGAATCAACCTAGAAGGAGATGAGTTCGCTGCTCGAATCGGACGTCTGGACGCTTCTATTCTGCCTCAGCATGTGGTCATTCGGGAGTTCTGCTTCCGGTCGCTGCCCGAGCGTCTCGGATACGCGATGCTTGGTGAAGCCCTGATAGACGCGATAAAAGTTCAGCTTCTGCGACGCGCTCAGTCAGGACAATGTGTGACCGAACTCGTCAGTGCGTTGCTGTCACACCACGAGTTCTGTTGGCCAAACAGCAAAGTCCGTCGGCGCCAGCAGTAACTTACTCCGAGCGCCCCCAGTAACACAGAGGGTGCAAATCGAACTCTCTGACTACATGGGAAGTACGTTGTTTGCGTGGGGACCCTTATCACCGTCTTGGAGGTCGAACTGAACCTGTTGTCCCTCCTCAAGGGTCCTGAATCCGGGCATCTGGATGGCCGAATAGTGGACGAATACGTCAACGCTGCCATCGACCTCAATGAATCCATAGCCCTTCTGCGCGTTAAACCACTTGACCCGTCCCCGCGCCATATGCGCACCTCCTTGGTCCGCTACTCACCCTACGGGCAAAGCAGTTAGACGAGCACACTACATACCACAGCATGTACTGCCTGTCAAGCAAGCATCAGGCTGTTTTATCACGAGTTAGTGCAAATCTTCAGACAAAGGCACAAAAGTATAGCCCATATATTGGATGCCTTCGACGATTTCTTTGAGCTTTTCGATGTCGTAGAACGGGTGGAAATAGAAGCTCGCCCAGGCATCTCGAAGCACCGAGTTCTTCTCGGCGCAGCGGAGTACGTCGTCGACAAGCCACATTCGATAGCCCTCCCAAGGATCCGGTTCGTAGTTGCCCAGATTCTCTGGGATCACTTTCTGGCCGTAGATGTCGCTTTCGATGACGTATGGGAAGAACTGGCCACCGAAGTATGACGGCGGGCCGTCTCCCTTGAACCCGCTCGCTGGGATGCGCAGATCGAAGTAGAGGACGCGTTGAATGGTGAGCGGGAATTTAGAGGCAAACACTTTGTAGTCGGTCGCCGAGGCGGCATAGTGTGGTGTCTCCCAGGCAACCGGCTTGAGGCTACAGTCCTTCAGCTCAGACAGGCCGTCGGCGATTCTGGATGAAACCCATCGTTTGGAGTCTTCGGGAATTGGACCGGCGTAGACTGTAGCACTATCCTCGTCGAGCTCGACCCGATAAAACTCGAAGTCGTCGCCGGTGACACCGTTGTACGGGTTCGGTATGCTGTCGTATTGGTGAGTGCACCCGTGCAGAACGATGTGACCGCCCTTGGACTCCATATAGTTGAGCGCGGCAACCAGCGCCGGCTCCCAGGACAGCTCGTTGTACTCAGGCGTTCCCCCTGTGTACGCACCAAGTGGATCGACGTAAAACGGCACAACCGAGACGGCAAACGGAACTCCGCGTGAGTAGAGATAGTCGGCGATTTCCCGCAAAGCATCTGGATCGGTATTCGGATCGACGTCTTCGATGCGGCAGACAGCGCGCTTGTTTTCGGGTGGATCAACTCCTAGAATATCATGCAAGAGATCGCAGAAGACGAGATAGCGGTCTTCCTCATTGACATAGCTGAATGGCAGATCGGCGACATACCACATATTGTTGCCATGTATGATATAGGGAATGCACTCCTCAATCGGCTCGCCGTCGATCTCGACGGTACGGCAGGCGGGGGCGACGACCTCACAAATGCTGGGATAGAGAACCCACGTAAGACCGAGTTCAGGGTCACTTGGATACTTCGAAAATGTTTCGCCTCGATAGTAGATGTTGCCATAGCCGGATGAATCAAGCCAGTTGAACGTGAAGCCAAATTTGCTCGAGAAGGAGCTTTGCGTCCAAGCAAGCTGCCAGATATTGTATTTGAACCAGCAGATCGTGCTGTCAGTTGTCATCACGTCTTGTACGAACGCATCCGGCAGTGGGTTGTCATAGGTGCTGCCGATATAGAAGGTGACGGAAAATCGTCCCATCAACCCCTTTTTGTAGTGCTCGATTGGCTGCGCCTTGAAGGGAACGGAAAAGTGGCCCAACAGGTTGGCTAGCATACGGGCATGGATATCTCCGATCCAGCCCCACTCGCCCGAGGTATCGTAGAGGATGAGCGCGGCCCGTGTAGCGCCGACGTCTTTTGGTGGACGCTTTGCTGCCTCGACACTCCTCGACTTCGAAGCTTCATTGGCGGGAGCTATGGAGAGAAGCCGACCGGAGTCATCAGTCGAAATGCCGGGGGAACCATCGCTGCAGTGGCTGGCGACTGCCGAAACTGACGAGATTCCACTCAGGATGAGAACGCCGACGAGAAGTGTAACGGCAAGATACACTTTGGACATGCACACCTCCTTCGTGTACGCTGCCCACACCAGCAAACTACTTCCCCGCGAAAGCAGATTCTCCTGCGGCAATTGCTGGTGTAAGACTCAGCAAGGTCATAATACCTCGCGAAGAGCGATAGAGAAATCGCCCGTCCGGGTGAAGCGCGGGTTAGTCCATCGAGGGTGCCGGTCGAGAGTGCGAAGGCAGGGCGCATGCCCTGCCTTCGATCTGATATGAGCATTTGACAAAAAGAAACTCAGTATAATTGATTGTAGCTTACGCCGAAGCCCAAGTCGCCCCAGTCGAAGAGCGCGACGTCCCCTCGAAATTGATTCCCAAGCTTGAACCGAGCGCCGAGGTTGAAGTCCTCGCTGTCGTACTCGACCATGAGCTTGACCGCATCGCCGAGGTTCGCGCTGACTCCGCCGAACAGCCCGTCGAGCTGGCCTCCACCGAATCCAGCGTGGAACTCCGCTTGCGAGACAGTTCCGTAGCGAGTTTCCTTCCTCTTGCCGAAGCCTTGGCTCATGGTGAAGTAGACGGTCGCGTCGACCTCACTCGCGAGGTCTACGATCCCTGCGGCAAGGGCTGGCCTACTTTCCGTTTCACCGCGGAAGCTATACTTCCCGTTGATGAATACATCGTCGGTGCCACCATCACGCCTGATGATGGCTAATCCCACCTCGACGTCGTCAGCGACGCCGAGGTTGCCGGCGTAGACCTCTGGATCATCGAATTCCGACTTCTCAATATGAAAGGCCGCCATGTTGAATTCGTCTTCGCTCAATGCCTCAGCCGTCGGGATACGAATCAACCCCGTATACCCGAAGTAGGATGGGTCAGCCAATACCGCGCCTGAGGCAAATATGCCAATGACTCCTATCAGACACACCGTGCAGAACCATGTTCTCATAGTCACTTTCGTTCCCTCCGCACCCGCATCGTGGCTCGGACTATGTCGCCAACCGATGGGAAATTGTTCGAATTTCTCACTCCTCTTTACCCGAACGAGATTGCTTCACACGATCTGCTATTTCAGACGCCTTTCCCTTGACCGCAGAGCCCATCTCGCCGACGCGCTCCTTGAGCTTGGAGCGTGCTTCTTCGCCTCGCCAAGGACTGACGAGCAAGGCAGCAGCTGCTCCGAGAATCCCCCCAATGACACCGGCGACGAGCGCCACCCCCGCCCTTCCCCGACTGGAGTGTTCGTGACCCGCTGGTGCATCCTCTTCCCTGTGATGTGGCATAATCTCTCTCCTCCCTCACGGGCAGAGTAAGTTCCGCGTTTTCTCTCGTATTGCGTTGTGAAGAATCCCTTCCTTGTGCCGTTCAAGCTTGTTTGTAAAGCAATTCCAACATACTAAGCGAAGCATTCGGCCGCGTCGGATGCGCTCTTTCGAAGTGGATGGGGGGGAAGCCGTGATGGGTCATGGCGTCTAGGTTCTGAAGTTTGTCGATGGACGAGGTCCATCACCTTCCCGAAACCATTCTCTGGATTTCTCATGCAACCAATCATCTGTTTAATTAGACGTATGGCTCGTGGTTCCTACCAGGTAGAGCATATCGAGCTTTCGTCCTTCCAAATTCAGACACAGCAAGGAGCGCGGCGCAGTGAGGACAAGAATAGGGATCGCAGAGAAGAATCGGGGACGACGTCGAGAGAGAAGGTCAAACGGAAATGAAAGCGCTCGTACTGCAGGCATACAATGAGCTGGTGTATACCGATGTCCCGGAGCCGGATATGGGACCGACTGATGTGCTGGTGCAGGTCAAAGCGTGTGGCATTTGTGGGAGTGATGTCCATGGGATAGATGGGAGCAGTGGACGGCGGATTCCACCGCTCATCATGGGTCACGAGGCCGCAGGGGTTATCGCGGATGTGGGGGCAGAGGTGACGGGATGGCGGAAAGGGGACCGGGTGACGTTTGACTCGACGGTATACTGCGGGGAGTGTCGCTTTTGCCGTCAGGGACAGATCAACCTATGTGACAATCGGTGCGTATTAGGGGTCGCCTGCGGAGAATTTCGCCATAATGGGGCGCTGGCGGAGTATGTCGTCGTTCCCGCCCGAATCTTATACCGCATTCCCGAAGCGGTCTCGTTCGAACAGGCAGCGATGGTTGAGCCGACCTCGGTGGCGGTTCACGCGGTGGGCCGCGCGCGGATCCGGCTCAACGACAGCGCGGTGGTGATTGGCGCTGGAGTAATCGGGCTGTTGGCGGTGCAGGTTTTGCGCGCGGCAGGCTGCGGGCGCATCGTCGCCGTTGACCTGGCACCCGAACGGCTTGAACTCGCACGAAGGCTCGGCGCTGACGACGCACTGCACCCAGGCGAGTGCGATGTGGCGAAAATTCTCCGCAAGCAAACAGACGGAATAGGCATGGATAGGGCCATCGAGGCGGTTGGCATCGGGGAAACGGTGGGGCTCGCGGTTCGCTGTGTGCGAAAAGGCGGGGCGGTGATGCTGGTCGGGAATCTTTCGCCGAAGGTCGATCTCCCACTGCAGGCCGTGGTGACGAAAGAGCTTTCTCTGTACGGATCGGCCGCGTCTAATGGGGAGTATGCGACGTGCTTGGATTTGATGCAACGAGGAGCGCTTCGGGTCGATCCGCTGGTCAGCGCGGTCGCACCCCTAAGCGAGGGGGCAGAGTGGTTCGAGCGATTGCGAAGTGGTGAAGGAGATCTCATCAAGGTGATATTGGTCCCGTAGGATAAGGAGCGCTTGAAATGGGAGAAGCACTATTCGATTTGAGTGGTAAGGTCGCGATTGTGACCGGCGCGAGCCGCGGGCTGGGGCAGTACTTCGGGCGCGCGCTGGCAAAAGCAGGCGCAGATCTAGTGATTACGAGCCGGCGAGTGGAGACGCTGCGAGAATTCCAGGAGGAAATTGAGGGTCTTGGGAGGCGGGCGCTACCGTTGGGGCTGGATGTCCGGGAGCACGAAAGCATCCAGAAGATGGCCGCGGCGGCATACGAACACTACGGAAAGATCGACATCCTGGTGAACAATGCCGGCTGCAATGTGCGAAAGCCAGCGCTCGATGTGACGTGGGATGAGTGGAACACCGTGCTCGATACAAACCTACGGGGGACGTTCTTTGCGGCCCAGGCGGTGGCGAGGCTGATGATCCCGCGTAGCTATGGACGCATCATCAACATCGGGTCGGTGACAGCAGTGTTCGGCTATGCGGGGATGGCGCCCTATTGTGCGAGCCGGGGGGGAGTCAAGCAGTTGACTATGAGCTTGGCGGACGACTGGGGGCCGCACGGCATCACCGTGAATTGTCTGGCCCCTGGTTGGTTCAAGACGCAGCAGAACAAAGTACTCTACGAAAATGCAGCCTGGGTGGAGTACATCATCGACCGCATCCCACTCAAACGCCCGGGACAGCCGCACGACCTCGACGGAGCGATTATCTTCCTCGCCTCGGACGCGAGCGAGTATGTCACCGGCCAGATCCTGCTGGTGGATGGAGGCATTTCGACAGGGGCAACGAAGGCGAAGGTGTGAGAGAGTGGCCAACTCTATACACCGGCCGTTAGTCTTATTACCAAAACTTGACCGGCATCAGTCTTAGATGATGGAAGCATTTACGTGTTAGCACAATTCGCACGCACAGTGCGATCTGCATTGAAATCTACACGTACTCTTTACGCAGCTGATGCACAAACGAAAGTTCGGATTATGTGCGAGGGCCGCCTCCTCCCGGCACAGTAATCTGGAGCGGTGCAGTGAAAACTATGTCACGGTCGCTCGGGCATTGCGGGAGGTTGTATTCGACGACGAGAGAGATGCCCGCTTCGCCCGTTGAGAGATGTCGAGGAATGGAGCGGAGTACGGTGTTTTGGAAGTCGTAGGTGGCTAGCCAGGGACGTTTGGATTGTGCGTAGCTCACGATCGCATCCTTTTGCTCCTGGTCCAGCTTCTCGAAGCGTAGTCCTTCTTTGTTTGCCAGCTCAGCACGTTGGACCGGCTGCAACATCCCATAGAGTTGCAGATCATAGATCGAAATATTCTGTAGATCCATCAGCACGGGAAAGGTCTCTAGGAGGTGGTCGATTTGGGGTCCATTGAGGGATGTGATGAGAGAAACCAACTCATCTAGCGTAAAGGATGATCCCGGCTGGAGTTTTTCTCGCCATGTATCCAACGTGCCGTCAGGCAGCGTCGAAGCCTCCTCTAACCGATAAGCCGCATTGCTTGCAACGAGAAAGTCCCCGCCAAAACTCCATGAGAAGTAGAAGCCGATTTGTCTTCGGATTTCAGTAAGAACTGATTCGAGTGTCACCATACCATCGGAATCAGGTCTTAGCCGCAGGCGCACTCGATCCGGGGGTTGGTAATTGGCAATAATACTGAGGTCGCACTCGAGTGCAAACCGCTCGAAGGTTTCGGCTGCAGACACGAATGAGCCTTCAATATCACCAAAGAAGACATGAGATGCCAAACGCGGGTCACTTGTTGCGGGGGGAGATATTCCCATGGTTTCGGCGATTTCCTGGCCACTATATAAAGAGTGCTGTTCGTTATGCTCCTCTTGCCATTTGACACCTTCTGCCTCAGCGGCCGCTCTGTATTCGGGGGTATCCTCCCGATAGCCGAGCGTAGCGAGTTTATGACGCGCCATGTAGGGCTGTTGGGGAAGACGAATCGGCCATGCGTCGAACCGGGCGACGTCTGGCACTTCGAGAAGAAGCTGAAGACAGTGATCGGACCACCATAGCCGCACTGTGGCATTATCCCAGCGTTCGTCTGGCGAGGCAAATTTCGGCAAGCGGTCGACATCGGGTGTGGGCATTGCGTTGGCAGGCCGCCCCCATTCACCGTGCATCCATCGCGCGAGGTGCCCTCTAAAGTCTCTCCCGAAAATTCGAAGCGGAAAAGCCTTTTCGCCGGTCGAAAGCAGTTCTTCTTTCTCCGCTTCATCGAGAGTGCAGATTTCTTCAATCATGGGTCTAAGAGCAGGATCGAGTAGGTTTGCGCATACCCAAGGATCGCTTTCTTCATAAAGCTCGAGAAGCTCGGAAGGGCTCAGCGCGAGAGCGTTCTCATACAACGCCAAACGTTCCTCTCGTATAGGTCGAGCCAAGGCAGCCGTAGTCCTCTTGTATTCGTCAGCTAGAGATTCTTGTAAATCATTCAAGGGAGTGTAGGAGTCTCCATAGAGAGTAAGGCAATATGAGCGCTCGTGCGGCATTTGCCCGCGGGGAAATGCCCAGTATGCATCAAGAAGCCGGGATAACAAGACCATAACACTCTCCAGAGGCCGATCTTGAATAAACAAGGTCAATCGAATCCCGGCCAAGGTATCGTCAACGACAAGGTCGATGTCAGCATCTTCGCCCAGAGTGCTCAACACATCACTCACCGTTGCCTCGTGGACCCAGATCGACACACGCGCCTGGGCCAGCCGTATATCAGCATCATCAATTTCCGGCTGCCACTGTTCCCATTCCTTCGGGGTCGGACGGTCTGGTGCCGGTATTGCCGAGGTGATTGAGACATGGAAGGACACGGTGACAAGCAACAGCATGGAGATCAGTCTGAATCTGCTTCTAACAGTCATGGTTCCCCCTCCCGTCAAAGTAGTGGTAGTTCAACACTAGCCACAAATAAGGAAGCCGAGGCGTCCGAGCTGATTCGGACGCCTCGGTGGTTAACGTTCCTACGGCCTATTCGATGGAAGTCTCTCGACGATGACTCTGAATCACCTTCGGAGACGTCTATCTAGAAGCTATTTCATAACCTAGGCCAAAACGGCCCAGTTGACCCATAGATGCCTTTGTAGAGGTTATGAAATGATCTCTAGTCATCCCAGAACTTTAGATGAAGCTCTTCAACTCTAGCGAGACCATGACTGTGGACACCACCGGAGAGCTTGAAGTCGCTGCCTTCTGCTTGACCCGCGGTCCAGTTGCCGGAAGATTCGGCACTGCTGTAGTAATTGTATTCACCATACGAGATGCCGGTACTGATCCCCAAAACCCATACGCTTGAGCCCCCTTTCTTGTAGTACACATCTACATAGGGACCCGCATACTTGCCCCCTCCAGTGGCACGAATACGCAGCTTGCTATTATCCCACGGGCCATTCCATGTCCCATCGTCGATCCCTCCGGGATAGATGTCAGTCACTACAGACTCATTCGTATAGACGCTTCCCAAGGTCGTGTTGTAGTCGTGGTCGTCTATCAAAGCGTAGTTCACAGATCCTGAACTTGGTATCCAATATACAGCTTCATCGCAATCCTCCCCATCGCATTCCGGTACGACCCAATCATCGGCAATGCCTGGGGAAAGCATCGCACTTGAGATGAGAAGACCACAGACAAACAGGAGAGAAGCCATTCGCATATCTGTCTCCTTATACAGCAAATGTCGGACGCGTGGCACACGTGAGGACGAGGTTGCTCAACAAGGATTCAGAGAGGATAGCATCCACTTCATAAAATTAGCAAATCAAAGCTTAGGTGTCAAGCATTCTTTTTGTTGAGCTTTACAAAGGAACGGAAAGGCGTCGTGTCTAGTTTTACTTACTGATTCTCAAACGGCGGGTGGGGTCGGTTCCTATGCTTTGAGAGCGGAGGGAGTGTTGGTGGACGAGTTGGTGTTGGAGACGGCGATGGTAGGCGGATTGGGGGGCAAGTTCTATGGGCTCGGATGTCTGCAGAACATGCTCGATGGCCTTCTCGGCATCCTTTAGTGCCCGTTCCTCGGCGGAGATTCGGCGGAGATTGAAGATCTCTCGAATGGCTCCAAGGATTTGTTGATAGGTGTTCGAGCGTACGACATGCACCGGAATACCGGTGGAAACCGCGTCCTGGAACTTGCCCGTATCGCGACGATAGTGCGCCTTTAGCGTAAGGATAACATCGGCCTGGTCGGCGTGCTTGACGATCTGCGCCCGTACGTCGAGGTCGTGCATCGCGCGCTCGAGCTTGTTGCGGCTGACCCCGTAGGGGAAAATACGAAGCTCACGGCCGTAAGGTAGTGTGACATCTATTGCAGATTCGTACTTCGGCCGCAGGACGTAATCATCGTATTCGACCTGGGGTTTCGCCAACACCTCGACTTCGCCTTCGGGCGAAAGCTGTCGAATCTCCGGACTCGTAATCATCCCGCGCAAGTAGGCGTCGACGGTTTCGGCGACATCGTGGTGGATGGCGAGTTTATTGATTTCGAGGATTTCGATGAGCACGTCGAAGGTGGGTGGAGCCTTTCGCTCAAGGACGGTCTTCTGGGTGCCGCGTCGTTTGGCTTCTTCGTCGGAGAGAGTGACCGCGTGAATGCCGCCGATGAGGTCGGACAGGGTTGGGTTGACGATGAGATTGTCGAGGGTGTTGCCGTGGGCGGTTCCGATGAGCTGGACGCCTCGCTCGGCGATGGTCCTGGCGGCGAGAGATTCGGCCTCGGTGCCGATCTCGTCAATGACGATAACCTCGGGCATGTGGTTTTCGACGGCCTCGATCATGACGGCGTGTTGAAGATGCGGCCGAGGGACCTGCATGCGACGAGAACGACCGATTCCGGGATGAGGGATGTCGCCGTCGCCGGCTATTTCATTGCTCGTGTCCACAATGACGACACGCTTGCTCAACTCGTCGGCGAGAATGCGGGCGACCTCCCGCAGTTTCGTCGTTTTCCCAATGCCGGGTCGCCCGAGAAGAAGTATGCCCTTCCCGGTATCGACGACATCGCGGATAATGTCTACGGTACCGTAGACGCATCGTCCAATCCGGCAGGTTAGGCCGACAATTCGCCCCTGCCGATTACGGATGGCGGAGATTCGGTGGAGGGTTCGTTCGATCCCCGCTCGGTTGTCATCGGTGAACGCACCCACGCGCGCTACGACGTAGTCTATGTCCTCGCGTGTGACCGGGTCGGTGGACAGTCTCACAGCCTCGCCGGGGAATCGGGCCTCGGGCTCGCGCCCTAAATCGAGAACGACCTCGAGTAATTCCTCGCGCCGGTTCGTCTCGCGAAGGCCGGAAACTATACGCGGAGGAACAGCGCTGAACAAAAGGTCGAGATCATCCGTTATCTTGAGTTCGGGCATCTTCTCTCAAAGCTAAACAGGGTGCGTCTTTGATCTTTATTATTCCCATTTCTCGTCGGCATGTCCTGCGAACGCACACCGCGCGCGTGCGCGTAATAACCATACTAGCGAGAAGTCGCCTCGATGACGGCTATAATTCCATCGAGCGCATTTTCGATCATGTCATCATCAATATCCCGATGAGTGACGAGGCGAATACGGCGCGCGGCCATGGCATGGCAGAGAATGCCCGTCTCTTCGAGCCGAGCGACGAGCTCCGCGCCCGTCAGTCCGAGCGGCGCGGTTTCGACGATGACGATGTTCGTTTCTACAAGATCCAGATTGACGCATTCAGCTCGTGCCTCCCTGATTCCCGCGGCAAGGCGCCGGGCCTTGGCATAGTCTTCAGCAAGGCGGTCGATCATGGTCTCGATTGCAATTAACCCCGCCGCGGCCATGTGTCCGATCTGGCGCACTCCGCCTCCGATACGCTGCCGCATGTCCCGGGCGCGCTCGATGAAGGCGGCGCTGCCGCAGAGCAGCGATCCATAGGGCGCGCAGAGACCTTTGCTGAGGTCTACCATGACGGAATCGCAGCCGGATGTCAGAGTGCTGACCGGAACGCCAAGCGCCACCGCGGCGTTCCAGACTCGAGCGCCGTCGAGATGAACTGAAACGCCGCGAGCGCCAGCGATTTGCCAGAGACGCTTCATGTAGGCAGGGTCAAGGCAGGTTCCACCGGCGAGGTTGTGCGTATTCTCGGCCACGATGAGTGAGGTAGGCGGCTTGTGCGGGCTGCCGGCTTCGATGATGGCCTCATCCAGCATGTCGAGGTTCATCCGGCCGGCCGTTCCAGGGAGCGTGTGGGGGATCGCGCCGGCAACGGCGGAGACGCCTGCGGACTCATAGAGGAGAAAATGGGACGTCGATTCGGCGATGACTGAGTCCCCTGGTCGGCAGTGGCACATGAAGGCGACGAGATTGCCCATGGTGCCCGACGTACAGAATAGGGCTGCTTCGTGCCCCGTCAAGCGTGCCGTTTCGACCTCCAAACGCTGCGCCGTCGGATCACCGTAACGCATTTCATCGCCGACTTCAGCTTGGGCCATGGCCTGACGCATCTCAGGCGTCGCCTTTGTCACGGTGTCGCTGCGAAGATCAATCGTGCTCGAAGGTGGCATGGGATTTCTCCATATCAGCCAGGTCGGTGACACGGCTTCCTCCATATCACCGCCCCTTCCCGTGTTTTCAGTATCATTGGCCACCCCAACGACTTCACCTTTTCGTCCGGAGCTTAGGCGAGTCTCCATACAGAGCATGGTATAATCCTTCGGTTGCATTCAACGCGGAGGATACGGTCGTGACCATTATCCAGAAGGGCTATGGTGAGCTCAAGATCGAAGGTGGCGAGGTGCTCCAGGGCGAGATCACTCTCTATTCGGAGGGGTGGGTCGCGTTGTCCCCTGTGCCGCCGTCGGAGAATAGGGAGCCAAGATGGTTTCCTCAGGGCCGAGTCTCAGAGGTCGTCTGGAAGAAGAGCATTGCTGTGAGGCGGCCGGAGTAGGCCCGGCAAAGAGGAGGCAGCAGTCCACGATGTTACGCGTTCGAATCGTCCCGTGTAGTAAGCTCGCCAGAAACTCGAAGATCGGCCGAGAGGGGGGCGAGGTCGCACTCCCCGATGGAGGGCGAGTGAGAGATTTGCTCCAAGAGATCGGCCTTTTTGATGAGGAAGTGCGTCGAATCGTGATCAATGGCAAGCGTGCCAGACTTGATACCTCGCTTAAGCGGAACGATGTCGTGCAAGTCGAGGGCTAGATAACTGAGCGGATTAAATCGAATAACTTACCGAACGCCGCCCGCTTGGGCGGCGTTTCTCTCTTATTCAATCTTCTCAACAATGCCTTTAAGGGTCTCGGCCGATTTGTGGAGGGCGTCTCGTTCTGCACGGGAAAGCGAGGCGTCGATCACCTGCTCTATGCCTGTATGGTTGACGATCGCGGGGAGACTCAGACAGACATCTCGGAGCCCGTAGTGTCCATCGGCGCGCAGGGATACCGTGAGCACGCTGTTCTCGTCCCGCAGAATCGCGGAAGCGATCCGTTCGAGCGCCATGCTCACGCCATAGTACGTCGCGCCTTTGGATTCGATTACATGATAAGCAGAATCTCGAACCTGTTCGACGATCTGATTTCGTTCTTCGTCCGTGCACGTACGCTTGCAGATATGCTCGCAGTAATCGTTCATCTGGACGCCCGCGATGTGCGTCATGCTCCACACGCCGACTTCTGAATCGCCGTGTTCGCCGATGATATAGGCGTGGACGTTCCTCGCGTCGACGTGGCAGTGGACGCTCAACAGATATCGGAATCGGGCCGAATCAAGGACGGTTCCAGATCCGATGATCTGGCCGTGCGGCCATCCAGACATCTCTTGGGCAACATAGGTAAGCACATCCACGGGGTTTGTCACCATGACGATCACGGCATCGCTGGTTCGCGATACGATCTCGTCCATAATGCTCCGGCAAATCTTGACGTTGCGCTGCACGAGCTCGAGGCGGGACTCGCCAGGGTTCTGTTTGGCGCCAGCCGTGATGACGATCAGCGCGGCATCGGCAATCTCATCGTAATCACCAGACCGAATGGTGACGGGAGGGGTGAAGAAAAGACCGTGGTTTAGGTCCATCGCTTCGCCCTCCGCCCGTTCCCGATCGACGTCGATGAGCACGATTTCGCGGGCAAGGGCCGACTGCATAATCGTATAGGCGAAGGTGGAGCCGACGTTTCCAGCCCCGATAATGCACACTTTGCGCGGTTTCGGCATGTTCCGTTTCCTCTTGCACCTGTGTTTTCCGTGAATCGAATTAAGCTCGTCAAACAATATCTACGACAAAATTACCCGGATACGAGAATATTATGGGAATATGCTCTTCAACCGGTCAATATAGCTCGTGTGTCGTATGGGACAGCGTCGTATTCTTACGGAACATCGCGGTGTTCTGGCTTTGCAAGAATATCATTCTGACAAAGTGCTTTTATGCTATGTTGTCTACCTCTAAATTAATTGACACATTACGAGATATGTGGTAATTTGGGACGACTTAGTGATAGTGAGAGGGGGGCGGTTTCGTGCGCCAAGCAGCGGAACTGCTTGTCCCCTTGGAATAATGGGCAGGCAGCGTGCGAAATCCGGAGACATCGTCGCCGCGAGGATTCCGATAATCGTGCCTCCTGCCCTTTTTTAGCAAAAGGTTCCGAACAGTTTTTGTTTCTCAGAATACCTTTGAGAAGTCCAAGCTTAAGTTTCTCTCCGCCACCGGACGATTCGCCGAAGGTGGAGCGCCTGTAGCCCGAAAGCTGTATTCCCCCGACGACGAACTAGAGTGTCTGGCAGGATACCCGCGCTGTCTCTGCGAATTTGCCCAGGGGTAACGAGTATCGGCGGGAGCATGAGTGTGGATAAGAGGGCAGCGCGCGCCTTTCGAAAGATCGTCGGCCGGAAGAATGTGCTGACGGCGGCGGCTGACATGCTGCTGTATGGATATGATTCTTCGACGGTCGTCGGATACCCCGACGCGGTGATCTTCCCTCATTCGACTGAAGAGGTCTCTCGTACGGTCAGAGTATGCGCCGAAAGGGGAATCCCTTTTGTGGCGAGAGGAGCGGGGACCGATCTATCTGGCGGTTCAGCTCCGGTTCAGGGTGGAGTGGTCATCGTACTGACGAGGATGAATCGCGTCCTGGAGATCGACGTCGAAAATCAAAGCGCGATTGTCGAGGCCGGCGTCGTCAACCTCGATCTCCAGGATCTCCTGAAGCCGCACAATCTCCAGTTCTGTCCCGATCCGGCCAGCCAGAAGGTTTCTACGGTCGGAGGCAATGTCGCTGAGAACGCGGGCGGCCCTCGCTGTCTGAAGTATGGAGTGACGGCCAATCACGTGTTGGGTTTGACCGTAGTGCTCCCCTCTGGCGAGGTGCGACGCTTTGGCGGCAAGGCCATAGACTATCCAGGCTATGACCTCGTAGGACTCATGGTCGGCTCTGAGGGAACCCTCGGCATCGTCACAGAGGCGGTGCTGCGTCTGAGACCTTTGCCCGAGGATGTTCAAACCGTGCTGGCCATCTTCGAGACGCTCGAAGATGCTGGAGAGGCCGTGACCCGGATCATTGCTAAGCGCATTATACCGGCGGCCATGGAGATCATGGATCGCAATACCATTGGAGCGGTGGAGGCATCCTTCCCGTCGGGACTTCCGCTGGATGTCGAGGCCGTTCTGCTCATTGAGCTGGACGGGCTGCGCGAGGCATTGGATCGCCAGGCCGGGGAGTGCGCGCAGATATGTCGAGACCTGCGGGCAAGGCAGGTTCAAGTAGGACGCACGCCGGAGGAACGCGAGCAACTCTGGTCCGCTCGACGTTCAGCATACGGGGCTACTGCTCGGCTGTCAGCGGGGATTTTGGTAAACGATGCAACTGTGCCGCGCTCTCAGATACCGGAGGTGCTGCGGAAGATCCAGGGGATTGAGGATCGGCACGGTCTTCGTATTGCGAAGCTCTTTCACGCTGGGGATGGAAATCTGCACTGCAATATTCTCTACAACCGCAACGAGCCAGATGAGTTCGAGCGCGCCGAGACAGCCACTGAAGAGATCTTTCTCGTATGCGCCGAGGCTGGGGGCACGATCACGGGCGAACACGGTGTCGGCGCCGAGAAGGCGCGGTTCATGCGGCTGCTCTATTCACACAATGATATCGAAGCTCAACGGAAGCTGAAGTCCGTTTTTGATCCAGCCAACTTATCCAACCCTGGGAAAGTGTTTCCGGAAATCGATGCCATGGGAACAGAAACGTAGATGACGACGCTGGCACAGAAGCTTGGCCAGATTGCCACTCTCGTTGGTGAGTCGCAACTCATCACCGATACGGATGCGGTCGTCAATTACCGCGTGGATGGGCAGCAGCCTGTGGGCGTCGTGTTTCCCGGGACTCCCGAGGAAGTGGCGGCCGTGCTGCGATCTGCAGGAGAAGCCGGTTTCTCGGTCCTGTTGCGGGGAGCTGGTCGCCACATGTACCTGGGAGACGTTCCAGGACCTATCGGTCTCGTGGTGTCACTGAGCCGTCTGGATCGAATTGTCGAGTATGACGCAGAGAATCTGACTATCACGGCAGGGGTTGGGACGACATTGGACGCACTCCAGGGAGCCATTGGAGGAAGCGGAGCATTCGTGCCTCTCGATCCTCCTGGCGGGGGCGGCGCCACCATAGGCGGTATCTCGGCGGGGAACTTCGCTGGGGCGCTCAGGATGTCCTACGGGGCCCCGCGAGACTTAATCATTGGAATGACAGTCGCCCTCGCCGATGGGACGCTTATCAAAACTGGGGGCAAAACGGTCAAGAACGTCGCAGGCTACGAACTTATAAAGCTTTTCGTGGGTTCTTTCGGAACCGTCGGGGCCATATGCCAGGTGACCCTGCGGCTTTCACCCGAACCAGAAAAGAGAGCGCTACTGGCAGCGGCGCTGCCGCCCGAGCGCGCAGGTCGACTCGCCCGCGAGGTTATTGGTTCGAATCTCGAGGTAGCGACGGTCGACATCGTCAATGAGGCGGGGCTGCGCCGCATGCGACTCTCCCTTCCGCTTACCATCGAGCATGGCATGAGCGTCATCTTCATCGGTCTCATGGGGGATATTCTTTCAACCACCAGGCAGATCCAAGAAGTTCGGGGATTGCTCGAAGGTGGCTGCGCCCAACTCGAGGGGGTAGAAGCGGAGGCCGTGTGGAGCCGACTCCGGGATCTACCTTTTCCAGAGCTCGGTGGAGGCGTTATCGGTCGGGCCGGGACGACCATATCGTCCGCGCTCGACCTTGTGGAGCTTCTTGCCTCGTCGCCCAACTGGTGGACGCTGGTGCGGACCGGCGATGGCCTCGCATACGTCGGCATAGAAAAAGAAGAGACGAAAACCGTCGAACATCTTGCTGAATTGAGACAGGCAGCCGAGAATGCCGGTGGGTACTTCGTTCTGGAAGCTGGGTCCCCAAACTTGAAGCGTAGCTTTCCCGTATGGGGTGAATGTCGGGACGTCGATTTGATGAAGCGCTTGAAGGATACCTACGATCCTTCGGGAACTCTGGGATGCGGGCGAATAAGGCCGGGGACATAAGGGGCGCGTAAGAAGTGCGTCGGCGGCCAAAAAGGTGGAGGGACAAGCCGGGGCGAGGGGGGGTGACGGCCTGTCCCTCCGGTGTTAGGACGGTACCGCCCTTCGTGAAACTCAACTTCTGTCAGTCTTGTCTGCCTGTCCAATTTTTGCTGGCGGTTCCGTCTCTTACTCTATACCCAAATGCGCGAAAATGCAAACTGTAAGGGTTGATTTCTTCAACTAAGCCTGTGCTAGCGGCATATGTTTGTAGATAAAATAATACACGGGGAGACATTAATGTCCCTGAACGATTCCAGAATAGTAGTAGAGGTACAAAGATGAATATGAGAATCGCTATTGCTGGGAAAGGTGGGGTCGGAAAGACCACATTGAGCGCGGCGCTGTCATCTGCTATGACCGGGTCGGGGCAGCGTGTCCTGGCGATCGATGCCGACCCCAACAATTGCTTAGGAAGAGCTCTAGGGATTCCTGAGAGCATTCTAGAGGGGATTACGCCACTTTCGGAGATGACGAACCTGCTGGCAGAAAGGGCGGGGACCGCCCAGACCGGGGGAGGCTTCTTCGCACTCAACCCAAAGGTCGAAGATCTGCTGGAGCGCTTCAGGATCGACTACAACGGGATTTCGTTGCTGGTGATGGGCACGGTCGATGAGCCGGGGGCGGGGTGTGTATGTCCGGAGAGCGCGGTGCTCAAGGCGCTGTTGCGACACTTGGTGGAACTGAAAGAGTACGCAATCGTCATGGATATGGAGGCAGGTCTAGAGCATCTGGGGCGGGGGACGGCACTGCATATGGGCGCGCTTCTTATTGTTGCGGAACCCACGGCGGCCAGCGCGCGAACCGCCGTGCGCATCGCGAGACTCGCGAAAGGCTTGGGGTTGAAGACCCCCGGCGTGGTGCTCAACAAAACACAGGGACCAGAGGCAAAAGAAAGGGTCGTTCCCTATCTCGATGGGCTCGACATCGTCGCCACCCTCCCTGCCGACCCTGCGGTCGCGAGGTCCGAAACCGTCCCCGAATCCGGTCCCTACGCGGATGCCGTTAGGGAGTTGACGGAACGGCTGGAAGGGTTATTGGCCTGAACTCAGTTCTGACGCTTTTCTGCTGAGGTGTGGGTTTTGCAACCTCTGCGAGGAAAAATGCCTCCATTCCCCACGTTCTCGTCGACGCTTCCCTCCCCCTAGCGCTTCCAGGGCGGGGTCTCCGGGAGGATCGCGTCGAATTCCGCAACGAGCCCCTGCTCGTACTCTCCCGCATACGTCTCCTCAAGGAACTTCGGCAAAGCCTCGTCGTGGAACCGCTGCCAGGATTCCTCTTCGTGTCCCGGGTTGATAGGATAGAAGAGAAAGTCATGGGCGCGCGCGGCCTTGAAATCGCCCGGCGCGTCTCCGATCATCAGCACGTGATTCTTCGGGTAGCGGTCGCCCGCGGCCAGCCGCAGATGCTCGGCCTTCTTCCCCTGCTCTTGTCCGCAGATGACGGCGCAGTGCTGCGCGATGTCGTGCTCCTCCCATTCTCGCTGTAACGCCTCGCAGGGAGTGGCTGAGACCACGATGGCGTCGGCCTGCTCG